>SDBT01002041.1_pt1 | contig 36194 bp, 48 predicted proteins | sample 2277101 | NCBI WGS metagenome assembly SDBT01 (sample SAMN10404973, study PRJNA504765) | marine sediment metagenome | isolation source: marine sediment core GS10_PC15, 103 cmbsf | place: Arctic Ocean: Southern Knipovich Ridge | collected 2010 | reverse complement strand
TTTATTTCCATCGTTTGTATCTATCCACAAGTCGCCGGTTCCGTCGGCGGTAGGTTGCGCGTCCTGGTAGTAGGTAATGATTTTACCGTCCGCCGTGGCTTGAGCGGCGGCGGCGTCGCTTATTGCCTGGGCGATACGCGAATCAAAGACGGCTATCCAGGCGGACCCGGACCATCGGTAAACCTTATAATCATCGTCTGAATCAAACCAGAGATCGCCCGCGCCGTCGGCGGTCGGTTGCCCCGTTTGGACAAAGGTAACCACCTTTCCATCGGCGGTCGCCTGGGCGGTCGCGGCGTCGGCCAGAGCAGAGGCGATGCCGCTATCCTGAATTTCTGACCAACTGCCGTCATACCGATAAATTTTGTTATCGTCAGAATCAATCCAGTAATCACCGGTTGACATACCAGAGCCAGGCCCGTTGGCTTGATAAAAAATCTGGTAGATTCCGTCGGGAATATTTGCAAGATTTGTACCCCAATCAGCGCCGACCGTGGCGTTGTCGTCGGGTTTGCCGGAGCCGTTGATATCCGAGTTCCAATCGGTGCGGGTCGGCGATCCGTTTACTGAGGTCGTGGGGTCGCTGGCGATATCGGAATGGTTAAAGGCCTTGAGCCAATAATAATAGGTCTGGTCATAGGATACGGCGCGGTCGGTAAAAGCTCCGGCCTCGCCGGGCGCGGCCGGGGGCTTATACCTGGGACTCCCGCCCGGAAACGAGTCAGAGGTATTACGCCAAATACCGATATAGGCAAGGTCTTGCTGGGCGGGGGCGGTCCAGTTGATACGAATTCCGGCTTGAACTTCGGTCAGGGTAACTGCGGTCGGTGTATCCGGGGCGTCCGGCTGTCCGGTCAGGGTGATGTTTACGGTTTCGGCGTTGGCCCAGGAGTCGCCCACGGCCACGACGGCAAAATTAAGTTGAATCCCGACGGGCAGACCGGCGGTCTTGAACCATGGTAAATCCGTGGGGCCTGTGAGATTTCCCCAACCCCTGCCCGACCATTGACCGAGTACATACCACTTGATCGCGGTTCCGGTCCAGGTCAGGTTAACCCGGGCCTCGCCGCTTCCGTCCGGGTTTTTATGCCAGATTTCCTCGATGGCCAGGTGTTGGGTCTTAGCCCATGAGGTATCGGCGGGTGGATCGTTTACGGAAATGGTGTCGGAGTAATCGGCGGATGTGTACTCGGCCGCCGTGATCGAGTGCCATTGATCTTGATCGCTATCAATGGTTATTACCCGAAACAGTTTACCGTCTGACCCGACTTTCCCAAAAGCGAAAACGGCGTCGGCGGCCGGGTTGGTTGTCCAGGTCCCGGAAATGGTGATTGTGTCGGTCGTAGCTCCGCCGCCGGGAACCACGATTGATTTTTCCTCGATATCGTCGGTCCCTTGGTGGCGGATCAGGATATTATAGGACTCGCCGTCTTCGAGGGTTACATCCTGGTCGAGAGTAACGGTGTTTGAGGTCGAAGAAACGACGCGGCCGGTCATGCCCCAATTTACGCGGCTTCCGGCCCAGGTAAACACCTGACCCGGTTCGACGCCGATAGCGTCGGCGTTGGCTTCAAAAGAAATTACCCGCCGGGTGTTTATGGTGTGGTTTAAAGTAATGGTGGCTAAAGCTATGGCCTGGGCGCGGCTGGTAACGGCCTTGTATTGGATAAGCGTCTTTTTCACTTCCAGGTCGCCCGAGTCAACCCCGGCGGCGCGAAGTTCAAAGGTTTGGGGCGTATAGTCCAGGTCTTCGTCCCAATAGGTTACCTCAAGGGAATTGGCAAGGTCGGCGTCTGGTAAAAAATCCTCAGAGAAATTTCTGGTATTAGCATCCCCAAATATCTGTGTCCTGGTTTCCGCCTGGTCGATTATAACCCCGTATGATTTACCCTTTGGTACAACCCGAGCGCGGCCGGCTAGGCCGATATGAGCCAGGGCCGCGTCAAGGGTCATGGTTTCATCCATGTAAATATTACATTCAAGGTTGTTGGAGGTGCAGAATGACGCCCAGGCGGTAAAGTCGGCTTCGATAACTGACCGGCCGCGTTTCAGACAAATATACCGCGCGGCCCAGGCCGGATTATTCGAGTTTTTACCGCTTTCGACTTCGCCACGGTTGGCTATAACTTCGATCCGGGGGACTGAGCCAGCCAGGGCGTCGGTAGCCAGGGCCTTGGCGGCCAGAAGGGCCACGCCCGGGTATCTAAAATCATCCTTGACGGCTTCCTGAATGTAATCCAGATAGGCGGTGTTATGATATCGTTCGCCCGAGTTCGGGGCTTCGCGGTAATAAACCTTGACCTGGTATTGATCGGGACCGGCGGCCAGGTGTTTCAAATCCAGAACCCGGCGGACGGGTGAATTATTGGCGTCAACTATGCCATCCTGGCCGGGGTCGTTTATATCTTCGCCCGACCATCCGCCGGACCCGCCCACTTCCCGGTATTCGACCCTGATTTTGACGGTTTCCTCGGCCAGGGTTCCGTCGTCAAGCTGGCGGTACAGGCCTTGCGGAATGACGATTCCGATTTGCATCCTTTCGACGGTGTTTCCGCTGGTAGTTCTAATAGTGGGGTCAATCGGCGCGGTTTCCCTCATATTGTACAGGTCAACGGTGTTGCTATTATTTAAGGCTGAATTTAATTTGACTCGAATTCTCCACCGCTCCGAAGACAGATTATCTTTGGTGAACGTCGCGTATCTGGCTGGGCCTGCCAGGCCGCCGCCGCCGGTAAAGGTCCAGTCTTCGGTGGTGGGATTAGCCCAACCCGAGTCCGCGTAATCGGTCCATTGGATTCTGAATGAGGCGGTTTCCGGACCGTAAAAAGAGCCGACATGTTCATTTCCTTCAAATAACAGGATTCCGATCATGGCCGCAAAAACGAAATTAAGCGAAAATTCGGTAACATCCGATTCGGTGGTGGCGACGTTTACCCAGGACGAAGTTGACAGGGTTTGATCGACCATGGTCGGGGCTTCGTCGGCGCCGGTGTCGAGTTCGGCTTGAATCGAGTTAATCGTCCAGGTATCGTTGAACCAATCAATGACCGTCTGATCGTCGGTACCGGAGCGAAAATCGAGGTCCACGTTATCGAAATTAGTGTAAATTTCTCCGTTTAAAAGGACTTCTGAGAGTCCAGCCAGTTCGGCTCCATTAAGGGCGTACAGGCCATAATAATATTGCCGGTCGCCATCGAGGATCAGGTGACGGGCTATCCGGGGCGGCGCGAATCGGGTTTCGCCGAGCAGTTCGGGCAGGGCGTGACCTTCCTCGGGTTGGTTTACGCGCGGACTCCATCCATAATTCGGACTCGGGTCGACCCCGGTTTCCGATACGGGCGCGGGTAAAAAGCCATTAATAACCAGACTGCCGAGTCCGGTCAGTCCAATTTGAACGGCGGAAACGGCCAGGCCGTATTTAAGGGCCGCTATTCCTGTGGTAGCCGCCGTTATTCCCATAGCTCCGACTAACATCGGGGCGGCCAGGGCGGCGGCAAAGGCCACGACCATAAAGGCGATTGACCGCAAGCCGTCGCCGCCTTGGAGATCAACCCACAAGGCCATTGAGTCGTTGGGTTTAATTTCGAGAGTTTCGACCTCTTGAGGATCTAGAATCTTTCCATTGACCGCAGTTATGACCTCGGCCCCGGGCGGGGCCAGGGGATAATATTCTTCGGCTATCTTCCGGGCGGTCAGACCCGGGGTCCAGTCTCGAAACACCTGGGGACTGTTTTCCGGCTGTAACGGGTTGTCAACCCTTGTAATGAGTATTTTATCCGGCACTTATATTTACTCCGTAAATATCGACATATCCGCGTTTGCTTCCGGCAAACGCACAAATTCATAGTATCCCCGGGTCCGGGCTATCATAAAGGGCTGATTCAGCCGGATGAGATAGGAGGCTCCCATCGAAGCCGTGGTGTGTAAGATTTGGCCTTGGCCGATGAATACCCCTATATGTTGTCTAACGCGCGGCTGTGCGGCGTCCAGGGCCATTAAAACGACACAATCGGGTTCCGGGCGTTCGAGTTCGCGCCAGGCCCCGCTTTTTTCTACTTCGTCGATCTGTTTAGCGATTCGAGTCGAGGCCGCGACCGATATACGGTAATCGGGCAGGGTAACGCCCAGGGCGTCACGATAGTACAGAACGACCAGGCCCCAACAGTCTACGCCGTCGAAGTCGCGGCCGCCGTCCTTAAACGGGATACCGATAAAACGATCAAGCCTATTTTGGGAAATATCAGACAAAGATCACCCCCGAGCCTACCCCGGGAAAACCGCCGAAAGCGTCTGAAACATTCAGGACCCGGCAACGGGTCAGGGTTTTGTCGCATGAGGTTTGACCGCCGGTGTAAGTGCAAATCGTCGATTTGAATTTATGGCGGCATACGGTTTTTCGTATGATGTCCGGCGGCCAGATTTGATGGTATGGGTTTACGCTCCCGAGAGTGAAAGCCGCCCATTCTTCGTCAAGGTGACACCCGGTAACGTACAGCGTCCAGGACGGGACCGAGATTTCGTTTAAATTTTCGCTGTGAACTAAGGTTATGATTACTTCCGCGCCGATCCCGCCGTTGATGGCCTCGACTTCGGCTTGCAAGGCCTGGGACCGATTATCGACCAGGACTACAATTTGAGGTATTTCACCTTGGGAGGTCTCGCCGATTACGCCGATATCTATCGGAAAACGGGTATAGACCTGACCGTTCCATGTGATATCTTCCGTATTTTTGGCAAGCCTCAAGGTGGTGTCGAGTTGCAGTTCAAGCAATATCAGCCAGGCCCCGGTATCGCCCAGGAGATTTTTGGCGGCTATTAATGCGCTCGGTAAGGTAGGCAAGGTTTAATTTTCCTCAAGGCTGAGAGAGACCTCATATTCGCCGCTGGCTTTTCCGATATAATCGTATTTTATTTCGTCCCCGGCAAAGCGGACAACGTAGGTCACGGAATCGGCGGCCCAGGTCCAATTAAAGGTTCCGCCGATATTAGCGTCGAAAAAGGTAAAGAGAGTATTCAGGTGGGCTTGACTCAATCCATCCCATGATAGTTCCCAGGCTTCCCGCGCCCGGGTCTCTGCCGCGTGACTGTGAACATATCCGGCCTTGAAAGGTGCCTTGACTTGCCCTTTCCGGTGCTTTGCCGGTGTGACGGACGGTTCCGGTAAACTGCTGGGCCAATCTGCCATTTATGGATTCCCCAATACGTTACGGAGGCCACCGACGTTGCGGTTATAGCCGTCGATTACCTGCCCAATGATTTCTTTTTGATTGTTGCTACTCTTCGGGCCGAATTTACTCTCGATACCGGCGGCCAGCGGGTTGACAATATTTACTTGAATCATGGTGCGAATAATGTTTTCCAGGACAGATATAACGACGTTCTCCAAGCCCTCAAAACCATCTTTCATGGACAGGATCGCGTCGGCCATATTTGATTTTATAGAATCGGCGGCGGCTTTGGCGGCTTTGTCTATTTCCTCGAAATTTTTTGTGACTTCGGTCGTGAAATTAACATCGCCGCCCGGGGCCTTGGTGGCTTCGTGCATTTCTTTGGTGTATTTTTTTATGCCTTGTGTATATTTTTCGAGCGGGATCATTCCGAGACGCCAGAGTTCATTCAAGCCTTTAATTTGCCGCGAATAGATTTCCTGGGGTGTGATTAATTCTTCCAGGACACGCTTTAACTGTCTTTCCAGGGCCAGGGCGCGTTTTTTTTCTTCGTCGGCGTCCACGTATGCGGCGGTGGTATCTTTTATTGTTTTGGTGGCTTCTTTTTCAGCGATATTTTTTTTCAAAATCGCCTGGCGTTCGAGGTCACTTTGATTAATAATTTTCGTTCGTTGTAAATGTAAAGCCATTAAATCCTGAACAGCCTTATCCTTGTGTTGTTGCTTCCAAAATTTCATGCCCTTTGAATCGGTTATACGTTTATTGATTCTGGCGATTTTCTTGTCTACGCTTTCCAGGTCCGCTTCAAATTTAGCTAAAACTGTCTGCGGTCCGGCAAAAGCCTTCAATCCTTCTTGAAGGCCTTTAAAAAATCCGCTCACCTTACTAGTGACCTTGCCTAAACTTTCAATGGCCGGTATCAGGGTGAATAAGATTGTTTTAGAGGCCGCCATGACCGAATCTTTGAAATTAGTTACGGAGTCATTAACGGCCGCGATCCGGTCCGCGTCTTCCCGGGTAAATACGGTTTTAGTTTCTTTTCTCAATTCGCGGATACCAGCCGCGCCTTGTTCCATCATTTGGAGAAATCCAACACCCTCGGTATCAAACAATTTGAACGCGATACGGACCTTGTCGGCGGGGTCTTTGATTTTAAAAATGGCGTCGGCTATGGCCTCGAACATCTGGTCGGGTTTCATTTTGATCAGGGCGGCCGCATTGACATTGAGTTCTTTTAACGCGCCTCGGGCCTCGCCGGTTCCCCGGGCGGCCTCGGATACGCGCCGAATCATGCGCTGTAAGCCAGTATTCAGGCCCTCGATTTTGACCCCGGAAAGGGCCGCGACGTGGCGAAGTTCTGACAGGGCCTCGGTGCTTATACCCAGGCGGATAGATAATTTTTGGATTTGGTCGCCGGTTTTCAGTATTTGGGACGATAATTTGACAAAGGTAGCGATTAGAGCCGCGCCCGCCGCTATCCCCGCGAGCTTCATTGCTCCGAGCCCTTTATTGACCTTACTGAAAGCGGCCTTTGTTTTATCCTTGGCCGTTATGTCGAACTTGACCTTTTTAGCCATGTCTACCCTCGATCACTATATGTTGTGTTTGGTGGAGCTGCGGACGGCACAAGATATGGTGTATTACGTTATTTGAATCTGCCATTCATCGTCGCCGGAATTACCGCAAAGCAGAGCGGTAATGTCCAGGGCCGCGAGTCCGTCGCGGTCGCCCATGCCTAATTCTTGATACTGGACTTTCGGGGCGGTTATGCCGATAACGTTTCCCTCGGTAGACCCCAGGGACAGGCTCAAGGCCATTTCGGCCCCTGACCGCCAGTTTCCGAAAAAGTCCTCGGAAGCGACCAGAACTTCCTCTGGATTGAAGGTCATTATTGGCCGCCGGTCATTTATGACGGCGGACTTATGGCCGGACGATGAACTGATATCCCGCCTTAGAACAAGCTCATTTCCGAGATCAATACTCAGGCTTTCGACTATGGCCGCGAATGAATCAATGGTCAGGGTTGCGCCTTGTACCGTGGGCGGCATGATGGCGTTATAGCTGACCCCGGAAAGCAAGGCCCCATCGAGGACGCTAAAGTCGGCCGCGAGAAAGTCCATGCTCAAGATACCGGCTTGACCGGCCATGAGATTTAAGACGGCGGTTCCCCTCGCTCCCCACAGCGTGTAAATTTTTCCGTCCATATACAGGCCCAGGGTTACACTCGGGATAGACGACGTTGCGGGTTTGTAGGTAGCAGAGGTCGAAGCGGACAGGGTTTCGGCCACTCCGCAAGCCAGCAGGGCGTCTGAATAGTGGATCGCGGACCCGGCGGCGGCCGTGCCGACCAGTTCGACGTCGAAGCTAAGACGGGCGGACCGTTTACCGGGTGCGCTGGCCGATGGGCTCATGTTCGCGCTTATCGGCCGCCGTTCGTGGGCCTCGATTATGGGCGTAAACTGCGGGTTAAAGGCTTTGAAGGCGTCGGCGGCTTCCAGGGTTTCGGCCGCTCCCTCGACTGATTCAATTTCGCAAGCTACTTGCGCGGTTCGTATTTTCATGGTTATTTCTCCTTACCTTTGGCCTGAGAATCGTCTTTTTTGTCGATGCTCTCAGACTCACCCGATTGAAGCCGGTCATATTCGGCTTTGGTGATTACGCGGCCGTTTTTATCTTTGTATACGGTCATGGCCTTGTTTACGTTTCCCATTTTTCAAGCTCCCTATCTATGCGACGGCGGTCGGGTCGGCCTGCGTGGTTCGATATTGGATTTGAAATACAAGCCGCGCGACGCCCATTTTCTTTTTGCCTTCGTCGTCCATAAAATAATCGGTGGTACTAAGGGTTACATGGTTCGCCAGGCCGCCGATGGTGATATCGGCCCCGATGGCCGTTTCAACTTCGGCGGCTATCCGGTCAAGGTCGTCGTCTATGTTTCCGCTTGTAGCGACGTAGGCTTCGACGGCCACGTCCAGGACCCGGTTAAGAATCCCGCCGATGGCGACTTCCTCGACTTCCTCTTCGACGGTGTAGACGATCAGGCCGGGCAAGGACTTTTGATTCATGGAGTGGACACGGTTTGTAAAGACGCGTGTTTCGGTGGTGGTTAAGTCGGCGAGTAACGCCGCTATGTAATCGCGGATTTGTTTTCTTACATGGTCGGCCATAATTAGTCCTCGTTTAAATCAAGGTCCTCTAAAATTAACAGGGTCAATCCGGTTCCGTCGGGCTGGACGTTTACGATCCGGTAATAACGGCTATTAACAAAAAGCTGGTCGCCTTGGGCCACGTCGGGAACGTCGGCGGTCTGGACTAAAAACGTGGGTTGGCTGGCCTCAAAATCGACCTCCCCGCCGCTGGCGTCGCTGTACTCATTATCGAAAATGCCGGTAATGGCACTCGACGTATCGCCGTCCGGCGTCCAGGTAGCGGAAACGGCGAAATCGTCGGTTGAAAAAAAGGCGTCCAGGTTTTCGGGAAAGGCCATGTAATTTTTCCTTAAATACGTTTAGCGATGGCGCCGGGGCCGCCACTCCCCGACGCCTTTATCGCCCCTCTCCCCTAATCGTTCTCGGTGGTTTTCTTTTTAAATTCCTCGATCATGTTTTCAGGCTTAAACGACTTATTTAAATCGACAGCAAAATGCTTGAGGGCGTATGCTTCGATGGCGTCTTTGTCGTCGCCCAGGGCGGTCATGGTTTCGACGGCTTCTTTGGTTGAAATCTTCCCGCCGAGGTCGTCCTCGCGGTTTTCAGGTTTGAACATTTCGGCTTTGCCGATATTAACCAGTAGATGGGCTTCGGCTTCGGACAGGCCCGTCACTACTTCACCCGGTTCTCGTTTTTTTCTCTTGGCTACGGTCCCGGACAGAATTTTTACATTCATGTTTTTTTCTCCTTTGGCCGGGACTCTCCTCAATAGAGCCCCGGCATTGTCTTTAGTTATGACCATTTACCCGGTTCTTACGCGCCGTCGTTGTTGAAGGCGAATGACACGGGATGCCGGACGGCAATATCCGTGCTTTGGTGAACTATAAACCGGATGGTTCCGGCCAGGCCGCCGGTGTAGGGATCGACCAGGACGTCCAGGCCGCCCCAAAAGGCCCATATCAGATCGGCCCAATTTCCGAAGAACAAATCGCCGCTGGTAATCTGACTGGTGACAGCGGTCTTGTATCCGTTCAACGTGTTGTCCGGCTCCCATATAAAAACAGGGTATCCGCTGACCTTCGGTGTGGTCTTGAGTGACCCCCGCATGGCCGGTTCGAGGATGTAGCCGAGAGTGCCGAGCAAGGCGTTATCCACGGCCACGGCTGGTTCCATGGCCACGACTTCAGCGTAGGTAGGCACGGCGGCCGCGAACGCGGTCGGGGCGTTTATCCCGGTCTGCTGTGATATACCGGTGGGCTGGCCGCTGGCTCCGGAGCCGTACAAGGAGGCCAGGTCCATGGCGATTGCCACGCCTATGGCGAGGTCGTCGCGGATCAGGGCGTCCACGGCCAGGGAGCTTTGCATCAGAAGTTGACGCGATATGTCGGAATAAGAGCCGAGGGTTTTCGGGGTCAAGGCTACCTGGTCGAACTGGGCTTCGGAGTTAGCCACGTTTCCGGTTTCGGTGGATACCCAACCCGCGCTTGATCCAGAGGTTTTCCGGGGAATAAGGATGTCCCCCACAAGGCCGGGCAGCAGACGCGCTCCCATGTTGGCGACTACGGCCAGATTTCTCAAAACGTCGATGAATGATCCGGCCAGAAGTTCGTCGGCTACCAGTTCGGCACCATCGGTCGCGGTCCCGGCGGTGAGCACTCTTTGAAGCATGTCCGCACTGTAAGGCCTCCGATCCATGACCACGTCAACCGGGATGATCATACCTTTGGCCGCCTGGCCGGTGACTTTCTGGAAAGACTTGGCCGCTTCGGTAGCGACATCAAGCTCGAAACCGGTTTCCCCGGCAACGGCCGCGTCCAAATGACCGGAACGGACGGCCACGGCCCTAAGAAAACGGGCCATTGAAAAGCGTTTCAGGTCTTTATCACTCATGCCGAGCGTCCCGGCGGGAGCGGAAGTATCCAGGGGCTTGAATCCGCGTTCGCTCATTTTGTCGATGAGCAGTTTTTGAAAATCGGCCAGAGGTGTTTTTTCCTCGATGGCCTTTTTCGCTTCATCCTGAAGATCGTAGGTCACGCCGATCTGGTGAATTTCCATGACGCGGGTCTGTTCGGTTTGGGTTTCCTTTTCCGCTTTTTCGCGGAGTTCCTTTTCGTATGCCTCCGCCTTGGCTTTGGCCTTGGCTTTTTCCGCTTCTTCCAGTTTTTTGATCTCTTCGGGGTCCATTGTTTTTACCTCCGTAAGGTTTTTTGATCGTTCGATTATGGTTGAGATGATCTGTTCGCTTTCCTTACCCACGCCGACGGTCTCATCGGCGGGGATGGACACCAGGGAGGCCTCGACAGGTTTCCACTCGGTAACCCGGTAAACGTCTGGTTTGTCCTTATTTTCTTTTTCCAGGATCATTTTTACGACAAAGTAGCCGACGCTTACACAAGAGCGGATACCGTCAAGAACGTCCTGGAATTCCTGTTCGCCAAGAGGCGATTTTGAAAACCGGACCCTTGCCCGACCGACATGGTCAGAGCCTACCCAGGCTTTATCAATGACTCCGATTTGTTCACTTCGCCAGTGATCTTTGAGCAGGGGCGCGGACCCGGAACTAATGAAGCTCATGTCCATTCCCGCGCCGTGATCTAATATTTCAATACCGAAATACCGCTCGTAAGGATCTTCGGAACTGAAAGCAAGTTCTACGGTTCGATCTTCCTCGTTGGCCGTGGCCCGATCGAGGTTGAACGACCGATAAAATTTTGAGGTTTTAATCTTCTTCCACATTGGTTTTTACTCCCTCTTTTCCGGGCCATTCATAGGCGGTTATGGGAACCCCGGCGGCTTCGGCCTGCTTTTTGAAGTCGGACAGTTCGGTAATGACTTCGCTAATGTCCCGGCCTTGTTCCTGGGCTATCCGCTGGGGTGAAGTAACACCGGCCTTTACCGCGTCGATGCTGGCCTTGATATCCTTAGCCGGGTCTACCCAGGCCCAACGCTTGGGATGCCAGACCGGGCGGTTATATTTGTTGAATTTGGTCAATTGCAGAGGGGTCAGGACGCCATTAGCCAGGCTGATTCGCAGCCAGGTTTCAAATATCTCGGTGATAAAATGCTCGATGAGGAAATTTTGCAGGGCCATGTAAAACCCGCGCTCATCGAGGACACCTTGGCGTATGCTGGAATAGTTTACCCCTTCAAGGTCGTTGCCCAGGGAAACGTAGGACACACCGAAGCTGGCGGCGATGGACCTTAAAACGGCTTTTTCAAAATCTTTAAAGGCGGAAGTAGGGTGTTCGGGGTCCCACCCGACGAATTTTTCCCCGGCTTTTAGTCTGGTTAAAACTCCCGGTTCGGCGTCCATGACGAAATCATCGTCGTCGTCGGTTGGGACTTCGTCGCCTTCATAGCCCTCCGCGTCCTCTTGGTAGAAAAAGCCCATTTTGGCGGACGCAACCCGCGCGGCCACAAGCTCGGCCTCTTCATATCCGTCAAGCATTTTTAATCTGGCGGCCGCATTCACCAACCAAGGAATACCCCGCGTCTGGCCAACGCGTTCGGACATAAACAGGTGCAGAATCTGGTCGGCCGGGATGCGTTCTCGTTTTCGTATCGCGGCGGGAAAAAATCCGAGATCGTCCCCGGGATGTCTTTGAAAAATATGATAGGCGACGGGTTCACGCCACTTGTTGAACTCAACCCCGGCCCGGATCATGGCCCCGTCCGGCAGGCTCAGATAATATTTGTCGTCGAGTTGATCGGCCTCGATGAGCTGCAGGGCGAAATTGTTATCGTTATTTGTCCAGCCGGGAAGCATTCTGACCAGAATTTCGCCGTCACTGGCTATGGAGGTCATTACAAGATTGAGAACGTCCTGAAAAGAGAGCTGTCTATCTACGGTGCAATTTCCTTTTTTCTGAAAAGCCTTCCACTTTTCTTCGATCAAATCGTTTGCGAACGCGTCGAGTTTACCGCCGGGATTTTTGGCTTCGACTTGAAGTCCGACTCCGTTTTCGCCGACCACGTTATTTTTGAGAAGCTGGATAAACCGACGGCCGTGCGGGTTGTTCCGCACCAGGTCGCGGGAACGGGCGCGGAGAGTAACCAGGCTCGGCAGAGCCTCGGCGTCGGCGGATCCGGACGATGAAGCCCAGGATCCATATAACCGGCCCATATCGGCGGCTGAAAAACTACGGCGGCCAGGGCTCGGATTGGCCGGTTTGACCTTTGGTTTGCGCCCGAATATTTTAGAAATAAATGACATTAGAATCTAACCTTGACGGTGCGGCGGCCGCCTTGGCCGTGTAGTTTTCTAAGTTCGCGCTGATACATTTGGGCGTAGGCGTCGCGCCAGTCGATTACTTCCTGGGGTGAGAGTTTGGAGATTGACCGGCCGCCGATGGCGTAGGAGAGTTGGTCAGACGTGGCCTTGCCTTCGATCATGGCTTCTAATGCGTCGAGGACTTTTTTAACGTGCGACCGGGCGTCAAGGCCGCTTTCCCCGGCGGCCGCGAAATTCTCGAGAATTTCCATGACTCCGGACCCGACCTTGAACCGTTCGTCGTCCAGGGTAACGTAACTTTGCCAATTATAGGTACCGGCGGTGTACGCGGCGGTGGTAGTGGCTGATTCTTCGATCAGGTGGTCGTCGTTGTCCGCGCTGGCCGTGATTTCGATCAGGGCGGATGAATTAACCAGGGCGTAGGTGAGGGTCCAGCCGTCGGATGCCGGGTAATCGGAAAAGGATTTTTTCCAGGTAAAAGTATCCCCGGCGGCTATGCGGGTCGGCTCTTTGGTGGGTACTTCGGCTGACATAAGCGGATGTTAACACCGGTTTTTGAGTAGGTTCAGAAAAGGACAGGTGAGAACAGTTATGTACTAGGCAAGGACAGGAAAAAACACTTGACACGGTTTGGGGGCTTTAAGGTATAAGGAACAAGCTTAAAAACTTTTAAAAAATTTCAAAAAGCTGGTGATTCAGATAAGGTAGATTTATGAAAAATTATATCGTTATTATGGCTAGCCTTTTGGCGATAGGTCATTATTTAGATATCGCTATTGGTTCCGAGAAGTCAAAAAATTTTGGCTCGAAACTTTCTAGTTTATTAAAAAAGCAACTAATAGATATAATTTATGAAATGTGTAAATTCTTCATCGATATTTTTGACAAAATATACGGTTCAAAGCATCGTATTGTTGAACGAACAATTTTGAAGAGCCTTCTATTTTCTTACCTAATCCTCTTGGCAGCTCGTCTTGTACTTGCGCTTTTTCAAATGGACGTGCCTTTTCCGGAACTTTTAATGTTGATTGCATTAGGTGTACCTATTGCGACTGTACTTATGTTAATCGCACTTTTTGAAAATAGCGGATTAAATATAATTTACAAAGGAGATAGATCCGCTAGAGTTTGGAATAAAGCTTCGATTAAGGAAACTGTAATAGCTCTATCAATGGGTATGATTGGTATGGCGCTTTTCGCCGCGTTGACTAGCTATGCCACAAATAATATTTATGGCAAATACAGAATTGTGGCTATATCTTTTGGAGGACTGTTGGTTCTTCCAAACATTATGTGTGTGTCCCTTATTCCAAATCGATTCTTAATTATCAATCCCTTGCGTTCATTTATATCCTCTTTAATTTTTATGATTATTCTTTCATTGATTTTTCCAAATGCCTGGACCTCGTTTATTATGCTTGTTAAAGATAAGGGTTTGATTTTTCTACCATATATTGCTTTTAATTTGTACGCTGATACTATTTCTTTAGCTGAAACAAGATGGATTCTTCAAAAAAGTTTGAAGAAAAATTACCTTAAAATCCTTTTCTTTTTATTTTGTGATTTGTTACTGTCAGTAGCAATCTATTTAATTATACCAGTTCTTGTTAATTTAAATATTTATATATTCTTAAAAGGTATTGTGTTTTCAGGTGATATGCCTTGGATTGGCATTCTTTTTTGGACTACTTTTTCAACATCTATATTCTTTTATATTTTTGTTCTCGTTGCTATCCTCCTAAAATTATTAAGCTTATTCAACCATCTTTTTAATTTCGTATTTTTAACTTTTAATATTACTGAACATCCAGCTAGAGTGTTTTTAGTTTTATTTTCTATTGTTTATACCATATGTTTTTTTTCGTATATGCTCATTAAATATTTTTTCATTTAGCCTGTTAACTTAGCTATGATTCAAAGTTGCGCGGTTTTTAATGCAACATGAATTACGGATACCACTATCACTACTAGCTCAATCTTAAGCTCTCTAACATAGATTTCAAAAATGAGTTTTCAATCTGTCGGATTCTTAGTAACATGATGTTAGTTATCTAAGAACGGTGGTGGTGTTCTCGCTCTATCCACTCCCTAAACATCTTCTCAGTAGTCATATACCTTCCCCCAACAAATACGAGTGGAAAGGGGTTTTGAGTCCGACACTGTAGTTTCCTGATTACCCGGCGAGATAATTTGGTCCGCGTAGTTATCTCCGGCCAACCTCGCCAGATATCGCTATCGTTTATATCCATGCACATAGCCCCCTTTTCGGCGTGACTGGCGTTTTCTGGTTTTTTTCAAGATTTTGGTGTCCTGTTCGGCCTCGGTTTCCGGTGTTTCTTCGGCCTGGGCGTTGGCCTCGATCTTTTCAAAATTCTTGGCTATTTTTCCATATTTTGGATTCAGAATAGCCAGAGCGACCAGATTCAGGACTCGGCAGTCCAGGGCCTCGTTGCGGGACCGTTTTTTACGCCATACCCGGGTCGCCACGCCTTTTTTATATGAGGTAACCACTTCCTCGGAAGTTAATTGCTCGAAATATTCGTCTTCGTAATCATCCGGGAAATGGCAGTATCCGGGGCCGGGCTCCTTGATTTTCAGGCGGCCGTAAACCATGTCTTTGGCGGTGTCGGTGCCGACCATGTAGAGTTTGACTGCTTTATTAACCGATGTTTTACGCGGACGGCTGACCAGGGGTTTAGCGGGTTGAGAATAGCCCTTAGTGGCGCAGACTCCGCCGATTTTTCGTTGTCGCGGGGCCGCGAAATTATAGACGGCCTGGGTATGGGCTCCCGAATCGACACAGGCACAAGCGATTTTGAGCGGGTGGGTTTTATCGTCGTGAATGGGGCGCTCGTAGGTCTGCGAGAGAACGGCGTCGAGTTGATCCCAAACGTCTTGACGCTCCGGGTCGCCGGGTAGTTTGTGGTAATCGAGCGACCAGGATTCTTTATCCTGGCCCCACCCCACGACCTCGCATTCAAGACGGTTGTCCTGTACGTCGACCCCGGCGGTAATAACCAGAACCTCTTGAGAGACTTTCTTTTTCGGTAATGGCTCGGTACGGTTTTTCAGGTCGGTATCTTCGACGCCTTCGCCTTCCTCTTCCCAGGATTCGCCCAGGGCGGTATTTATCCAGGTCTGCAAGGTCTCGGGTAATTTCTTGGCTTCTAAAAAGTCCTGGGCCATTTCCGCCCAGGATTTCCAGGGAGAATATATTTCATTTAAGTGAAACCCGGCGGTCCGTGGATTATTCGACTCGCTGGTCGGCCGCCACTCACCTTTTCGGATCATAACCGCTTTAAAAAATTCCTCGATCATGGCCCCGCAATGTTCGCAAGCATAGGCGGCGGTTTCGGGCTGGTTTTCATCCCACTTGACGTTCGCCCATTTCAGATGTTGGAATTCCTCGCAATGCGGACAGGGGACGTAATACCTTTGCATATCGGATTCATTAAAGGCGGCCTCGATGCGCGAAGCGTTCTTGATAGTGGGCGTCGATGTCAAAATGATTTTCCTATTCCAAAATGTTGTTGACCTCTTGATTGCCAGGTTGACCGGATCGCCCTCGGCCCCGGCGGACGGCGGAAAGCGGTCCACTTCATCGAGTAAAACGATTCGGATCGGCCGGCTAGCCAGGGACGCCGGGCTATTCGCTCCCGCAAGGGCTATCATGCCGCCCGGAAAAGTCTTATGCCTCAAAGTATTGCCTGAGTCTCGGGACCGGGCGTCTTTTACTTTCCCGGTCAAGGCCGGGGTGTCTCGAATCATGGGCGCGAGTCGGTCTTTGCTGAATGTCTCGGCCATTTCGATGGTCGGCTGTACCGATAATATCGGGGCCGGGTCTTGGTGGATGTGGTAACCGATGATATTTAAGATCAATTCGGTTTTTCCAACCTGACTCGATGTCATCATAACCACGGTTTCAATGACGGGGTCGTTTACCGTGTCCATAATCTCTTTCATATAAGGGGCGCGGTCGGTGTGCCATTGGCCGGGTTCCGCGCTCGACTCGGGACTCAACCGCCTTTCCCGGTCCGCCCATTCAGATATAGTCAGTTCCGGCGGCCGGTTACATAATCCAATAACGGCCAGGACCGCATAACTAAGCGATTTCTGATAAATCATCCGTCAATTCGTCCAGGGCTTCATATATGTAAGACTTTAAAATTTCCTGGGCCTCTGCCTGTGTCGTGATTGATAAAATCATCGGCGCGGCCTTGGTGGGGATGGCTAAAAGTTTGGCCCTCATGGCCGCCGTGATATTCGACCACGTTTTTACTACTACATCGACCGGGATTAGTTTTTCTTCCATGACCTTGACCTCTAACTCACGTTTCCTCGCGTCGGCGGTCAATTTTCTTAATTTGGCATTGTCCATGCGCGAAGCATGGGACGCGAGTCTTACCCTGTATTCAACATACCATTGAACACAAGCGGCCAGGTCGTAGCGGCCGCGTTTTACCTGGGGCATACCTATTTTTGTAAGCTCTTGGACGCGTCGCGATTTTAGGCCGAGGACTCCCGCGATTGTCTTTACTTTGAAATACGGGTCGGAGGCCATTGGCTATTTAACGACCTCTAATTTGTGAAGTTCACCGTCGTCGAATTCGTCGTCGATATCCGGGTCCTCGATTCCGCCTTTGTCGATCAATGGTTGTTTTTTGCCTGGGTATACGCCGGACAGGACCGCGACTTCTTTCAAGGCTTTCAGGGCGCCGGGATAATCCCCGATGGCTGTCATTTGCCGAAACAATTCTCGCCCGGCCTCGATGCACCAACCGAGTTTAATATTCTGGTCGATCTTGGAGGCGTTAATTAAATTATCAAAGGCTTTGTTAAGCCGTTTGGCCGCCGTCGATGCGGTCAGGCCCTCGGACTGCAAAAAATCCTTGATATCGCCGTCGGCATATCCGCCTAAAAGCATTCTGAACACGGCTTCGACTGAGGTTTTGTCCTGATCGGATTCTTGCTCGGGCGTGGCTTTGTCCGGCGCGGGTTTTTTCTTGCTCATTTTAGTGAATCAAATCTTTTTTGGTGAAACGAAGACATTTTCTCAATGTCCGATACCTTTATCCGGTTGAATATTTCGTCCATGAGGCCGGTCAGGTATTGGGCCAGGTCGGGATTGTCTAAAAGGAAAAAGTCTTCGAGGCGCGGGTTTTGATTTAGGTTCATCGAGGTAACCATGACCAGCGACCATTTATCGTTTTTAAACATAACGAATTTCGCATGGTTGCGGGTTACCCTGACCGCCTTCGGGCCGAATTTATCGCGAAGTGAATGCGCCAGGCCCGGGGCGCGTCGCTGAAAGGTAGCGTCGACCAGAAATTTAATGTCGGTAATCTTGCCGGACTCTAAAAGGGCGTGGGCCTGAGTCATGTCATTATTGGCCGCCGTCCAGGTCGATATGAAGACCTCGGCCGGGCCGGTCTGGTCAAGTACGGCTTCGATGGTCTGTATCAATGAAAATTGACCTTTGGTGATTCCGAAAATCATACACCCCGGATATAATTCGCCGATGGCCTCGGCGGCCGTTTCCATCCTAAAGGCGTGGTGTTTTTCCCATTTATCCGGCGAATGGCCTCGATGCGAATAGGGCGTTTTCAGGTCGGCCGCATCGAAGCGCGGATCGTCGTTTAAATGCGTTTCGAGTAAAGGATTACCCAGGGCTTCGATTTGTGTTTTTTTCATGCGTAGCCACCGCGCTTTTTTCGGCCGGTCTCGATTTCGGTCAAAAAGAGGTTAGTAATTGAGATTTCTGGCTTTTTCATAATTTCTGGTTTTCCACCTGTCTTTGAAAATTAAATTTTAAAACGCACCGCGATTAAAATTTTCTGTGGCTAAAGAATACTCGGGATCTTCGCGTTACCCGCAAAGGATTGTCTGGGAAGAACCTACCCTTCAACCCTTGGTAATAGTATCTGGCGGGTGATTGAATAGTGGTTACAGTCCTTACACTCGGTCATGTGCTGGCCCGAGAAGGTTAAGCAGACCTCGCGTGTAACAAGGTTGTTATCTCTTTCGATACATATTACTTTTTCGTCCGCGATTTCATCCGCAACGTAATCAATAGCCGATTCGTCGCCGATCAGGTTTTTAGTAATTAGACGCGATAATATCTTTTTCCTGGGAGTTCTGGCGTCCGCGACCATTGCTTGAATGATTAGCTTTGCTCGTTTCTCTGTCTGGTTATATACAGCCATAGCCGCCGTGAATTGATTCTCGGTCAGTTTCCCGGCGGTGAATTGTTTTAAAGTAATTCTCATTTCTTTGATTTCAGTTTCAAGTAACCCCATTCTTTCGACTCCTTTTTAGTAGCAGCATATCCCTTTTTAATTTGACCAGGTCGGCCGGGATATCAGCCCTTGATACCCCCGGCATACGCTTAACTATTTGCTTTTTCACGTAACCGTCGGTAAGCATGGCTGATTGTCTTTGATTGTATGATTTCAATCCCTTTTTTATTTCTTCCGCAGTTTGCACTATCTTAGGTGGTAACGGGTTTTCAATTCTAAATTGGCGACGCTTTACCGCCGCCCTTGCTAAAATGCTTTCCCTGTTTTTTTTATAATAGATCGGTTTGTTCCTTTTACTGTTTGCCCGAATCACCTCTTGATGGCTATTAGAATACTGCGCCCTGGCCGCCTTTACTCTGTCAGGATTCCGGCGTTTCCAGCCCATGACCCGTTTTGTATTCCCGGCGCGTTCGCAGTCTCGGCATTGACTACGGCGGCCATACTTCCCCTTTTTATCCTTAGCGAATTGATCGAGGTCTTTTTCAACGCCGCATTTAATACAGACTCTTGACTCGGCGGAGTCAGTTTTAAATCTTATAGGTTCAATTCTCATGTCAAATCCAGCGGGATTGACCCGACTGTGGAGGTTTCAACCGGATCATCCCCGCCTCCTTGACCGCCGGGGTATGCCCGGCTGGCCGTGGTTTATGCAAATACCTTCACCGCTTCCGGGACGTTGTCCACAAGCCATGCCTTGATATTCTGCATGGCCTCAAGCCGCCACTTCCCGCCGTCGGCTTCAAACAGCGCGACCATAGGTCCGGCGTTGGTTTTCTTTATGCGCAAAATAAACGGCGCCTCGGGTTGCTCGACTTCGAGAAATGTCCGGCGCGGTTTCAATGTGACCGGGTTCGGCAGCTTGGTATCCTCGACCGTGGCGATACCCGTCTTGGCCGTTACGTTTTGGGTCATTCCGTCGTCGGCGTGAGTAACCCCGGTTTCTTCTTTTACATTCCCGAGTATTTTAATCATGGCCGTCTTGTCAGGCGTATCCTCAAGCGTGGCCTGGGCCTGGATGATAAAGGTTTCCAGGTCGTACCACATCTCACCCGATATGATCCGGTTATCTGGCAACGTGGCGGTTACAATCGCCATTTTGTCACGTTGTTTGAATTTCCCCGAAACCGGATCATGCAACCTGACAATATGCGGCTCATCGACTGTAATAAATAAGCCGGCGTCCTTATCATCGGGCGCGTCGTCAGGCCACTCCATTTCGCTATTCAAATAATCGGCCAGCCCGGTTAAGGTTGACAGGTGCAAAGTGTCAGGGGCCGGGTCTAATACGGGCTTCCCCGAAGCGGTCCAGTATGTGCGGCCGTCGATCTCCGTAAAACGCGGCTGTGAAATTTCCTGGATTTTTTCGATAGCCTCTTTAATCATTTTTTCTCATTCTCCTTTTTTTGATTGATTGAAGTTACATTCTCGGGTTCCTCGGCCTCGGGCTTGGAAAAATCAAGGTTCCGCTGGCGCGGATCGTCTTGCGCGGCTACAGCCTTTTTCCCGTCATGCCCCACGTATAACCGGCTTTTGTGCGCGGTCCGGGCGGCCAGCTTCGACGATGCCTTTATCTCGGTCGCGGCGGTGTCGCGTTCCTCGTTTGGTTTAATGGTATAGGTCAGGGTTACCGACCGCACCGCGTCGGCCTTCTTGTTCGGGTCCAGGATATCGGCCAGGACTTTTTCAAGTTCCTGATTGAATAATTCCTCGGCTCCGGCCAGGTTTGATAATGACAAAAATTCTTGCTCGCTCATACATTCACCCCCTTCACGTTAAAAAATCCAAGTTGACCACGAATCGGCCTGAATGGCACCGGTCGCGGATTCGTAAGTGTCCAATGGCGTTGGCCGGGTATGGCCCAAAGGCTGTCAGAATCCCGGATACAATCCACAAGCTCGACCACGCCCACAACCCCGCCCCGCTCAAGCTCTTTCATGGCCGGGATCGGCGGATGCGGCACGTTAATTATTCCGTGAATGAAATCCGCCGCGTTGTCGAATTCGGCCCGGCTCATGTGCTTAGACGCGTGAATCAATAACGGCCCCCGGTACTTCGTGGCCCACGTCCGGTTTTCCACGTCTTTACCGATGTGAATAATGGCCCACGCCCACGGCTGCCGGATTGAAATTGTAATCATTTTATCCGGCCGCCGTGGGCGGCGGTTTCCTCAAATTCCCGCAGGGGACGGAAATCATTTCAGGGAAATAATCGTCACCCCCGACGGTAACTACAATGTGATTTCGGGGCCGGGAACGAATCGGAATTACGACCACGCAGAATTTACCGTGGTGTGGAGTCATAAAACCGACCTTTTCTTTCGCGTACCATATTTGAGTGATAAACCCGACCGGCGGATTAACCAGCATCAGCATTCCCCTTTGTATAAAACCGGTTTTAAATCCGCCTTGAGATAAAGCGGGTGCTTGGGCATGCCCGCCTTAGTGATTCCTAAACAATGGATTTTTCTATCCGCCAGTAATTGACAGACCTCGCGGCCGCGTTCCAAATACCCGCCGTGGTTTCCCCAGGCCGCCACAATCAACCCGGCCTTATCCGCTACCCGCAAAATATAGGCGTCGTTGTCCACACCGACCGGGTCCGGTGCGGCCTTCATATCCTTGGGGTCGGTGGCTCGGTAGGCAAAAATATTAAGCATGAAAAGACCGCCGTATCCCCATTTTTTAGCGTAATTGATACACCGCGTTATCGTCGGGTCGTCTTCGACTTCGTCCGCCGTCGATGGGTTCAACCCGATAAAGGCCATGACCGGCTTTTCCATGTCCCATGCCCGCCACAAGGTGTATCTATGGTCTCGGTCTTCGGAAAACTCGGCCCCGTTATCATTCAGCTTGAAAAGAGTCATAAATTATCGCGCCGTCCGTAGGGCCTTGGTCAAAGCGGTTTCAAAATTTTTCTTGAATCGGTGCAAGGCCACTTTTCGCGCGATATCCTTAAATCCGAATCGAGGCCTTACCCGCGCCTTTTCGGTGAAGGTATAAAGTTTCTCGATGGTCTGATTTCGCTTTCCGCCTTTTCGGCGGTAAATCCCCGACGCGGTGGCAAAGGTTTTTTTCTGTTTCATCATCACCCCGGCCCCGCCAGCTTTACGCCTCGACTTCGGAGTGTTCTTTGTCGGCACGGCCAGGAATTTTTTTCGCGGCCGCTTGATCCCGCCTTCCTCTTGCAAACCGGCGAACGGCGCGTTGGTGTATACGCTGGCCGTTAAATCGGCCTTGGTGGCCGGACGGATTTTGACACCCGTCGGCTGATTTTTTAACCACCACTTTTTAGTCACCTTGAAAATATGGGGTATGGCCGCGATTAAAGATTTTTGCGCGTCCTGAACGGTCCGGGTCAGGGCTAAAGCTATGGCATACGGGACTTGACGCTTTTGGACCTTGTTTAAATACCGGGTCACTTCCCGGATATCGGCCTTGACGTTCATTTCAACCATTTTAAATCCCCCTCATGCCTTTTGTACCCACTCCCCGCCGGTCCATTGGAAAAGCTTAAACCGAAAATGCGGGGTGCCGTAGCGCTCTTGAATGACCTTTAGTTTTGTAACTGTGTCCCGGTGCAGTTCATACGCCTTGATCTCGATCACGGTAATGGTCCCGTCAAAATGCCAGGCTCCAAAGTCGGGTTTGTAAAACCGGCCCTCGGCTACCCGGAAATTAAACGGCTCGAATTCCCATTTTTTGATTTGACCGGCCAGGCGAAGCGGCTCAAGGATCATTTCCGCGAATCGCGCCTCGGTCTTGTTCATCCGGTCCTCGGGTTGCTTGTTGATACTGATACCCGCCGAGGCAAACCCCGGCCATTGCTCGGACAGGATCGCGGTTGACTCGCCTATCTTCCGGGCGGTCTCGCGGTCCGGCACTTTCTTGGCCTTCACTTTGGCGTTGTGCGTCTCGACCATTTCTGGGGTCCAATCCTCGAAAGCCTTCATTATTTCCCGACCAGCCGGCTAGTGTGGCCGAGAGGTCCCGCCGCTATTAAAAGATCGCGTTTGATGTAGTAGGATTTTCCGTAAAGTAACCGCAAGACTTGTTTTAAGAAGTGATTCCAGTCGATCCGATCCTCGTACCATTTGTTGTAATTGATCTTGCCGATTTTCCAATGATCGACGATACCCCGTAAGATCCATATCAGCCTTATGGCTTGTTTAGGGTCGATTACAGGTTCCAAAGATACCCAGGTTTTTATTTTCCAATCTCGCGCGGCCAGGATCGCGGCCGTACGCTCGGGTAGTCTGGCGGTTCCCGGTTCCCATTGTTTACGCGAACTCTCCAAATCAAAAATTATAGTCTGCCCGAATGACCAGTCGTTCCGGCTTAAAATATCGAAGTCGCGGACCGCCCGGGTCCCGCCTTTGGTCAGGATCGTGACTTTCATCTCGTATTTTTCCAGGATTAACAACGCCTCGCGGGTGATGTCTTGACCGTCCGCAAAAGGCTGATACGCGTCGGTCATAAAGCAGAGTAGAATTTCGCGCGGATCGGAGACCATTTTCCGGCAGTCCTTTTCGAGCATCTCAAGGATATTTTTTCGAGGTTCGACCGATGTATTAAAAACACTCCGCTTTTTTCGGGCCACTCCCGGCGCGTAACAATACTTGCATGAGTGCAGACACCCGGTGTAAAGATTCAGGGCCAGCGGCGCGTACTCCCGGGCCCTGGCTTTCGGTTCGTAAATAACGCTCATCAACTTACCTCGATTAAATGTTTGATAAGGGCACGGGTTGACCATGGGTTGTATCTCCATTTTCCATGATATTTAGCGTAGACGATACATCCACCGTTTGCCTTCTCACACGAAACCACCTTGTATTCTTCCGCAATGTCCTCAAAAAGTTTTTGATCTTCTGTAAATCCTTCCGGGGTCCATGAATAAATTACTTCCATATTCTCAAAGTCTGACAAACACTTTTTATGCTCTTCAATTACATCCATCACTTGATCACCCCCGCGATTCTGAAAAGATCGTCTGCGATTTTATAAACTTCCGGCCGCGTTAAAGAAATGTGGCCCTTGAATTTCGGGTTCCGGCAGGCCAGGCCAAAAAGCAGAACATGGGCCAGGTTCTGAATATATTGCCGGTCCTTTTCTCTGATAATTTTAGCCACTGACTTTGTCCATCACCGACTTAAACCCGGCTTGCCGGATTATCTCGGCGACCCTTTCCGGGTCATGTTTGTATGGCTCGGGCAGTCTCGGGGTCCGGTCCCGGCGATTCCTGGCGGCATCGTAAACATGGCCTTTAATCAGGGACACACTCGGAAACTTCCCGTATCGGTCGTTGAATGACTCGATCACCGCATCAACCGCGGCCTTTAGATCGTCCGGGTGGCCATTCTTGAAAAAAGAATACATTTCCCGAAGTTGGGCCTTGCCCGTATCCCCGTTAAATCTTCCGGGGTCGAACATCAGGGCCAGGCGGCCTATTTGGTCGGCGAAAAATCGCTTATCAATCATGGGCGGAGTCTCCGTCCTCGTTGGCAAACTCGAAGAGGTTTTTCAGAGTTCCATAGAATTTTTCATCGGTTCTGGTCTCAGGCCCTACGTTCTCCGGCGGCTCATCGGTCCAGCGATGCTGGTTTAGGTACTTGGGCGGGTCCGGGATGAATCGCCCGTTTTCCCGGGTCCAGCCGTCACTCGGTATTTGCCAGGACAGGGCCGCCGATATTTGCCGGACAATACCCATGTTGCCGCCGACGTGTTTTTCCCATGCCGGTATTGCTTTTTGCTTGGCGACTTTCTTCGGGTACACTTTCCAGAACATGTCAAAGAGGCTCGGGCCTTTTTTTTCGATGATAATTTCCGGGACTATCGCCCCGCCGTTATCCCCCTGGGGGGATTTAGGGGGGTTATCCTGCTCCTGCTCCTGCTCCTGCTCCTGCTCCTGATTAGGGTAAGGGTGGGCCAATGCTTCACTAAAGGCTTCGGCAAAGGCTTCCTGAAAGCCTTTCGACAAGCCTTCGCTAAAGGCTTTAACGTGGTGAATCAATTCAAATTTAAGGGAACATTCGGGCAGATAGTCCAGAGCCGACGCCCAGGATTTCAAGACGTTGGGCGACTCGGGCCGGTTGTATTTTAAAAAGTTTGGAAGCCATATAAAACAGTCCTTTTCGGAAGCCTTAATTAAACCTTTCTGAAAGGCTTCCCGAAAGGCTTTGCGAAAGGCTTTCTCGGGCCAGTTAAGTTCGGCGGCCAGCCCGGCCGGAGTCGCTCTCATGGCCCCGAGCGCGGTCATGTGCGGATGAGTCAATAAAAAGAAAAAAAGCAGTTTACCGCAGGGCGGCCCGGATAATTCCAGGAATTTAGCGTCGCCCCAAATACGCGGATCAACTTTTCGATATTTACCCATATCCGCCTTTGGCTTACTCGGCCACGACGGGCCAGACGGTTACGGCGTCTCGGTCGATAACCGCCTTTTTGGTTACCCGAAACAGGACCTCGATCCGGCCTTTGTCCTTACCGCGCGTGATTTCCCGAGTTTCGATGATGGGGACTTGCTGATTTTTTACCCAGGCCCACCCGTAGGCCATTGGCTTCCGGCTTGATGATTGTGTCTTTTTCGAGGCGCTCACGTTTTATTTTCTCCCTTTCCTTTTTCCCGCGCTCGGTGATTTTTAATCACTTCCTCGCATCCATCCGCCCGCTCGGCGGCAAATGGTGATCAATAAACTCCAGCATCTCCCGATTCTCCGTAGAGGCAATCCCTTGCGGTTGCCCGCCCCTGAAATTATTCATCCGATCCAGAAGCATTTCACACTCTCGTTTTTCGGCTTCCAATGACGCGGCCCGGCGGCCGACTAAAACTGATAATTCAATAATTTTGCGGTACACACTCCAATTCCCTCGGATAAGTTTGTCAATTCGGCACTCGGTGCATTTGCGTTTGTGGCTTTTGGGGTCGCACCGGTCCCGGTCAATCTTTCGATCAAGCAGCAGGCAGAAAATTTGTTCAGCCCTACCCGTCTCTACCGTCTCTACCGTCGCTATGGCCGGTCACCATTTCAAGTGGGCGAATATCGCGCCAGCAAAGGCCCAGGCCATACCGTAAATAAACAGGCCGACCACCGCGTCCACCTTGGGGTTATCCAGGGCTTTAAAAAATCGGTCGTTAAAAACGACAATCATATTTTCATGTTCATTAATCATGGTTAATCCTCACTCACCCGCTACCGTGGGTGTTTCACAAGTAGTCGATATTCCCAGGTCCCGGCTGTTTCCCCGCCACGTCTTTGTTTATCGACAACATGGTTTCCGAAACGGTCTTTTCTAAGGTGTCTCAGATTCGCGGATATGGAGGCTTCCGGGTCCCCGGTAAGTACGGCTATCTCGGCCAGGGTCCGGAACCGGGCGTCTTTCATCTGGCCGAATAACCGCTGAATTTGGGTCGAAAGCCGGGCTTGATCTTTCTCGGGATCGTAATCCGTCCCGTTAAATCTCGGTCCGTCAAATTTCGGTCCGTTAAACCCCGCGAAATCAAACAGGCTGGCTTGACCTGGATGCTCTGCTTTTTTATGGTCTCGTACAAGCTTCATTAATTTTTGACGCTTTCCCCACCCTTTAGTTTTTATTTCAGGTCGAGACGGGGTGAATTCGCACTCGGGGCAAGTATATTTTTGACCTAATTGATCGTTCGTAATCAGCACTCCATCGACTAAACGGCTCACGCTTTCATCCGTTCGGTGATGAGGTCTTCGAGGAAAAGTTCGAGTTTGTATAAATATTTGAGTTGCAGCCGGCGCATCAGGCGTTTTATGTGACCGAGGGTTTTGTCGCCGCGAATGTCCTCAATTACGCGCGGGTCGATGCTCCAATACTTTCCCCGGCGCACAGCTTCGATGTCACCGGAACGGCATTTGTTATAAATCGTGTTTATATGGACGTTCAACTCTCGGGCTATTTCGATGGCGGTCATTTTTCACCCTTTTTTTGCCTTTCTTCGCGAATGTCTCGAAATTCCCCACGCTACAAACCCCTCAACCTTCATCTGGCTGCCATGGGCAGCCCGGTCCGGCAGACCGGGCGGTTGGGCAATGGAGGAAAACGGCGCTGGCCGGACAGCGCGACTGGCGGGTACATAGGGGTTTTGGGGTGGGGAAACATGGTCAATAAATTTCTCCGGTTTATCCTTCCCGGCGTGGCCGGCTTATGCCCGTCGCTGTTAGCGACCCGGGGCCTTTTTGGGAACTCTCACGTTCGACCGTCCAGGCCCCCGGCCATGGTTAGGGTTTACGGTTACAGGCTATTATCGGCTTCGAGGTCTGCCCGTAGTTTGGCCAGGGCCGAAATAGCGTCCTCGATTTCCTTCAAACACTTTTTGCGCTCTTTGCTGTCGATTACCCCGTCGGCCAGGGATTCAGCCACGACCGCCGACGCTTCGCCGGTTTCCCGGGTGATTCCGGCCAGGTGATTTAACAAATCTTTTTGATCCAGGGATTCGCCGCGTTTGGAAATGGGGACCGCTACAAGGTCCCGTTGGTTGCACAAATATTCAATCAGGCGGTTATCGTCGGCGGCCTTGATGAAAAGGGGTAAGTCCCCTGCCCCGAATTTCTTGATTTGATCCGGGTTTACTTGCTCGGCCAGGGTTGGGTACGGGATGCCCATTACCGCCGCTATGCCTTTTAAATTCCGGTCCCGGTGCCCTACTTCGTGGATTAAAATTTCAAACTGTTTGTCCGGCATTTAATTAATTTCCTCTTGGATTGACAACATTTCCTGGAATCGTTAGGGTTAACGGTTAAGCATTAAAAAGACAGGAGGCGATTTATTATGTCGAAGCATGTTAATTCCGCTCACGAGGCATTCACGAAAAACATCAATTCCCTTGAATCCGACGAAATTCATAACGAAGCAGATGAAAAAATCCTTTTGTATGAGGGCCTTATTGCTCTCACTGCCGCCATTAAGGGGATCGAGGATAAACTCGATCGAATTGAACAGAAGATCAAACGCTACTGATTCAATCCCGGCCTAATAGAAACCGGATCGCGTCTTTTCGGCCTTTTTCGAGAACATCCTTGTATCCATTCTCGACAAGGTTTTCGTACCCTTCCATGCAAGCAGGGCAGAGATAAATTTCTAAGCCCTCCAGGGAAAGCATTGCGGAATAAAGGTTGTCCTTTTTTTTGCTGGTTATAAAAGTGTCGCATCGGTCACAATTCACGGAATTCTCCTTTTTCTGTTTGTCCGGCATATTTATTCCCTTAAGCTATGCTTGCGATGGGTGAGAAGGAATATTAAATTAGATCATTATCCTAATGCGAATTTGCATTAGAAGTCATGGTAAAAAAATATGACTCATCAACCTCAAATACATTCATTAACCGCTCAATGGTTTTTATGTTGGGTTTCCCCGAGCCATTTTCCAAGGAATGGGCTGCCTGTGGTCGTATTCCGAGTTTACTTGCGAATTCGGCTAGAGTTAAATTCTGGCTTTCCCTTAACTTCTTGATTGCAGACATATCAAATTCTCTCATTTTTTAACCTCGCATAATGATCTAATCACAATTCGCATCAGGTGTCAATCTTTTTTTTCTTGATATCTAATTTGAATTTGTTAGACTGTAACCGGGTGAAATTCCAATGGAACTAAAAATTGAACTATTACGAGAAGCACTCCAACGAATCGAAAGAGAACAGGGATATGGTGTTTGGGCTGAACTCGGTCGAAAAGCCGGGATGTCGGGAGAGGGTGTTAAGAAAATAGCTTATGGAGAAACAGGCGGTTCATTAATAAGCTGGAATAAACTCCATGAGGCTTTTCCGAGTGAAATACCCGAACCGGCATTTATCCATAATTTAAAGGCTTCAAGCACCATTAGAACAAAAACGTCAACCCCCGTGTTGATTGTTGAGTCCGAGGACGATATATCTCTTTCTAAAAATGAACGGTCGTTAATAAAGGCTCTTCGAGAGATAGACCCGATCAGACGGCGGGGTGTAATTATCACCGCGCTCGATCAGCTAAACGCATCACTCCAAGACAAAGAAATAAAACGCAACCGAAACAAGAAAAAACTCATCCAGGATGCTATTAAGGATTTGAGTAAGACGTTGAGTGGGTAACTAAATGGGATGGATATTTTCTAATTGGGAAGTGCTGTTAGGTGTTGTAGTAACTATTATTTGTTCTATTCTGGGGATTACGTTCATTGAACGAAAAAGAGATGGCAGATCTAAAGCTATAATTAGTTCTCTCTCCTTTGGGGAGATTATTGAAAAAATTAAAGAGGGCGCGCCGGCTCAAAGAGATCAAATAGCAAGTGTTTATAACGGAATTATAGTTAAATGGGAAACTCGCTTATCTTCGGTCACAAACAAAGGTAGAAATAAATTCCGCCTTTGTTTAAGTTTAAGAACCTCAACCACCCAGTTGGTTTTTTGTGACGTTGCACGGAAGAAATACCGCGAACTTGGTATCGCGAGTGAAAATACGAAAATAATAGTCCAAGGTAAAATTTCTGAAATAGATCCCCCTGCAATACACCTTGTTAATGTGAATTTGGATTTTCCCGAGGCTTAAAAGAAAAAGTAGGATAGATCAGCAGCAAAAAATAAGTACTGGAGGCCGCAATGACTTCCCGTTTTGCTCCGCTCTTGGTTCTCGCGTTCGTTTTGGTACTCTCTGGTTGCACTCAGACGTTTTTAGTAAACGGCAAACCGGCTGTGATAAAATGGGCTCCGTTCCACAACCCCGAACCGCCCCCCGATACTTTAATCACCAAGACCGACGTACCAAAGGCCCCGGATAATGACCGCGGGGACGCGCTTGTCGATTTTTTGACCGAAGATATTAAAGAAGAAATGCTTTTCCCAGCGCGGATCGCTGAGATAGTTGACAGTAAAAACGAATCCTTCTTAGCCCTGGTCGCCCTTTTCTCATTACTTTTTTTAGCCCGGTTTTACTATAATTCCCGCCGGACGCGATATAGCTCACTCGATACAGACGACCTCGCACGTCTCCAAATCCTCAAAGACACCGCCGCGCGGCTTTTACACAGGCATAAACGAAAGAGTAAGATTAGAAGATTGGATGATTACAGGAAATGAGGTTTGGTTATGTTTAGGTTATGGAATGGAATTTCAAAGTCAATAAAGGAAATTGGTACAATTCCCCTTTTAATTCTCATTTTTTCTATTTCACTTTTAACTATTATTATCTCAACTATATTTGGACTTATTGAATCTACAGCACTTATCGGCTTTTTGGGCGTAATCATAGGTAGCAGTATCTCAGCACTCACATCATTTTCTCAGTCAAGAGAAGGACGACGGGGGAGCCTTGCAGTAGCATCACTGGGAAAACGTTTAGAGGTTCATCAATCTGGATATGCCTTATGGCGGAAAATTATTTTTTGTTTACACAAGGAAGACCAACTTCCAGAACTGATCATAGAAGGTGAAACTTGGTGGGATAATAACTGCTTATATCTCGATCAAGAATCTCGAGATTCAATGAGAACATGTTTTGCTAGTGCATGGATACATAAAGACCTATTATTTGAACCGCCGTCAAAAGAACGAACAATACGCTTAAAAGAAAATTTTGCACAGATTATGAAACCAGGCGAAACTTTGGTGAAAGGAGTTTATTTACCACCCTTGCACGAAGACTTAGAGCCAATCCCCGAACCTAATAACGAAGGAGAATAAGCGATGGCAAAAAAAACGGTTAATTACAATCGACAGAACATTGGTACGCTTCCAAACGATAAGCCAGCTATATACCGGATTAAGACGGGCACCGGGCATGATAATTATATTGGCACTGCCCAAAAGGGACGCGTTCGAGAGAGAATTGAGGAGCATCTGGGTGAAATTCCGGGAGCGAAGGTCGAAATCGAGCAATTCAGCAGTATTAATGACGCCCAGAAGAAAGAGACAAACGTAATCAAGCGGGTCAAACCGAAATACAATAAGCAGGGGACGTAGCCCGTCTCCAAATCCTAAAAGACACCGCCGCGCGGCTTTTACAAAGCATAAACGAAAGAATAAGGTTATAGATTCAAACGATTTCAGAGATTGAGGTGTAATTATGAAACGGTATTTTCTGCTGGCCTTGGCTTTGATCATTTGTTCATCATTTTTATTTCTTGGTTGTGGCAGCCAAAAATATATCAAGCCAATGGATTTTACAGGATTAGACTCTGAAAAACAGAAATATCTCCAAATAGTCGATTATGGAATCGAAGATGTATGGAAAGCTACCGTCGATTACGTCAGTTCCGCTTTTTTTGTGATAGATAACATGGAAAAGGACTCGTATTTTATGAATCTAGCGTATTCAACCGATAATCCCGCGGAATATATTAATTGCGGAACCGTTCAAAAAACAACCGTCGGTCAGGATTATATTTTCGCCGCCGCTATTGGTCATGTCCGGTATATGACCATGAGCGGGGTTATTCTCCTACACGCAACCCGGACGATGAAACTCAATGGAAAAATTAACATTTTATTATCTCATCAAGGGCCTGAAAAAACCCAAATTCGGGTTACTGTTCGCTATGTCGCAAGTGAGAGAATAGATTACGTCGATAGCTATTCAAATCCAAGAGGGACCTACACGGACACTTTTTCTCTCAATACTGGTGGTTGTAAGCAAGCATCGGGAGACGGTTATATATGTTGCCCGAAACATCAGATAGAAGAGTCAATTATAACTGGTATCAAGAATAGGCTTGCTGCCTCAAGTCACTAATATGACGGACAACACCGACAAACATAAAGTATGAGGGATGTATCATGGAATTTATCGAATTTTTAGGTCTTGATGATGAAAATGAGGACAATTTTACTCCTATTTTCACCTACTTGTTAGGTACTCTCGACAACCAAAACCCGAAAGAACATGCCTATGTTGATATTCACTTATCAAGTAAATTTGAAAAATATTTGGATGTATTACGTAAAAATAATTGTAAGAATTTGGTAGTTGACTTAAACTCTACTTTCAGTTTCTTTAACCGCACCTATTCCGAATTTGTTGAACAAAAGGAAAATAATCCAAATGACATAGTAGAGCATCTCTCTACATGCATGTTTCATTATAAAAAACTTTATAACCTTGTTGCTAAATCATATATGATTTTGATTAATAATTCCCCATCGAGTCTTATCTATAGTGAATTTAGCAATTTAATTATGCCTGATACTTCAAATAAAAATGCAGCTATTAAACTAATAGCAGAGGCAATCATTCTTATTAATTCTGACCGTTATTTGTCTCCTAAGCATAAGGGTCAAATAATTGATAATTTAAATGAAGCTCTTGCTAATATCAATACTGAAAAAATTAACTGGGTAACTTTTTTTGGTACTATAAAACAAAGTATCATAATTATTGCAGCCTTGGTTACTATTGGTGGCCCAAATTATAATCTCGATCATTTAATTAATGCGAAGGGCAAATTGGAAGAATCTATCGTCACGATTGAAGAATCATCCATTAATCAAGAATATCTTGATCATACTCCCGATGATTTTCTAATAGTCCAAGCTCTGGAAGAGATCCTTCAAATACCCGAAGAGACTGAACCCGATATTGACGAAAATTCTTAAACTGAAAAGCTTATGAGCCTAATTGACTTGACACGTCCCGGAAAATGATTTATGAATAAAATACTCTCACGTTTGACCGACCAGGTCCCCGGCTATCGGATTACCCGATGGCCGATTTTAATTTTATTCCAAGATGGCTTCCGATTAAGTCGGCGGCTTTTTATGCCGCCATTGGCAAGGATAGGCTCAAGGAATTGGTCGAAAACGGGGATATTGTCGGTTTTAAGGACCCCACGGATAAGCGCGGTACATGGATCTTCGACCGGGAAAGCCTTGATAAATACCGTGAAACACAGTCCGGCCAGGCCGCAATTAGCGCGGCTGTCATTAACCTCAAAGAAAGGCTCGGGTAAATAAAGGAGAAATCCTCATGGCAGAAAATAATCCTCCAGATTCCGAAAAGGTTGAAATTTCGGTAAGCGAACATGACGAATATCGAAAGGCCAAACTAATTGAAGAGGTTAAGGACGAAATTATTAAATGGTTTAAGAATAGGACTATAGTTATAGCCATAGCTATCTCCCTTATAGGCTTTATTGGAGCTAATGTTCTAGTAGCTACAGTCGTTCGAGGGTTACTTGATAAAGATATAAAAGAAGCACAGAAGGCTAGTTACCTAGCACAGGATACAGCAGAACGGGCCAAAAAGGATATAGAAGGGGTAATTGCTACAGCAAAATCATACAATAAGCAAATTCTTCAATTTGACGAACAACTCGCTAATATTACAAGCGACTTAGATAAACAACTTGTCGAACTGGCCTTAAGAATAAAAGCTGAATCGGATAAACAGCTTGCCGAACAAGCCGTAAGAATAAAAGCTAAATCAGATAAACAACTTAACAAACAGATTGTAAAAATAAAAACCGAATTAGATAAACAACTTGACAAACAGGCTATAAAAATTAAAACAAATTTAAATTCGCTATCCAGTCAGATTGAAGCGTCAAGACGAAACGTCAACAGTCTTTCAGACTTTTCAATTAAAAAGCTACAAGAACAGATAGAAAATCTTGACAAAGAATTACTTCGTATTGTAGAAACACTGGAACCTAACTCTACAACGGCAAGTGAGTTTCAGGTAGCTCAAACGACAATTCGGGAAGAAGCTCAAGCTCAAAAAACCAAATTAGATAATAATTATCAATTTAAAGTTTATCTACACTATATAAGTCCAAAAAAAGATATTGTGGGTAGAGTTAAAGGTCTATTAGTCGATGAAGGGTATGTTGTTCATGGAAGGTATTCCTTCCAGGGGAGCAAGAAAGAAGCAGTAGTACGATATCATACAAGGGAAGGGAAAATATCTGTTGTAGGTTCACCTAATCGGCAGTCAAATGTTTTCCGGCTCGTAAAACATCTCGAACAATCACTGAATATTGAAATGAAAAAACCAACGTTTGACGCTTTAAGGCATCCCTATGATATATATATCTATTTACCCTAACAATACTAGATCTTTCTTATGAGGATATATTTACAAATACGATAGAAAACTTCTAGCTCACAAAAATATATTTTCTCCACTCAACTAAAACCCACTCAGGTTATTGTAACCTCAGTTGTCTCAGAAAGGCTCGGGTGATCATGGGAATATTTAAACGCGGAAACCGTTATTATGCCCGGTGGCGGAAAGATGGCCGGTTGATCAGAAAAGCCCTCGGGCCGGAAATTAAAACAAAGGCCCAGGCTGAAGCCGCTTTCCGCGAGTATGAAAAGGACCGGCGCGACCGACGCCTTGGGTTGATTGACCCCTCTCGCGTTACTTTGGGAGTACTCCGCGACCAGTTTCTTACCGAACGCCGGGGCTATATTGCCGAAAGCACCATCGAACGGTATCAATCGACCTTTAACGTTCTTATTCGGGATTTGGATGAAAAATTTCTCTTGAAACATTTAACGGCCCGGAAACTTTCGCGATGGGCCGCGCTTCGCCTTGAGCAAGGATTAAAGCCGACGACGGTTAATTCAGACCTACGGCACATCAAGGCCGCACTTCGCCGGGCTGAAAAATGGGGAATGATGGAAAAAGCCCCGGATATAGAGTTTGTAAAGACCCCTAAGAGGCTTCCCCGGCATATAGGGATAAAAGACCTTCAGACCTTATTAAAAGCCGAAGCTGATCCCGTTCGCCACCGTTTATGGACGTTTTTTCTTTGGACCGGACTTCGTCGCCGTGAAGTTTTAAACCTTACATGGCCCGGCGTGACACTCGGTGACCGCCCGTCGATCCGGGTGATCGGGAAGGGCGATAAGGAAAGAATTGTTCCCCTGCTGCCCCCGGCCCTTGAAGCCTTGGGGACTCCGAAAGATATCGGTCCGGTCTGGCCACAGGTACACCCGGCCACGGTATCAAAATGGTTCCATGCCTTAACGGTCTCTTGCGGGGTCAAGGCCCGGCTTCACGATCTCCGCCATACTTGCGCCACGTTTCTACTTTCAAGGGGTGTCAATATCAAAGCGGTTCAAGAGATTATGGGCCATACCGACATCAGAATCACTCAGGAATACACTAAAAAATTTATCGGAAATTTATACGATGAAATGTCAAAGGTTCTTGAATAGGTATCCCAAAAAGTATCCCACCTAAAAATTAAAATATAACATTTCAGGAGGTTAGGATAGAACGCCAGAGTTCTTCAAATCCAGTGGCGGGCGCTGGAAACGTCCGCGGTGAGTTCGATTCTCATGCACTTCCGCCATTCATTTTTATTTATTAAAACAGACAATTACACACTGTCAATCGCACCGGGCACTCTCTCAGCCCGGCGTTTTATTTAAGCGAAAAAATGGAGACTGTAACCATTTTGTAACCTTTTCGCTAAATTTAATCTTCATGATAAGCTTCCTGCTTTAGAGCTGCCTGCTTCAAATCTTCCAGGCTGACGATATTGTACCGTTTAAAAATCGACTTAGTCTCATGTCCCGAGATGGTCATGGCCACCCTCTCGGGGATCCCGACCCGTACCATGTCCTTACAGACGTTCTTCGGAGATCATGAAATAATCTGCCATTGAACCTGGCCATTTGACACGCGGACGACCATACTCTTTTGATATAGGTGATTCTGCGGCCGTTTTTAGCATTCATGAGGTCATGGGTTCGAAACCACTCAGCTCCACCAAAGAAATCAAGGGATTACAGGTCACGGCCTGTAGCCCCTTTTCTTCTGGTCACTACATTGGTCACTAAAAAAGGGCACCAGGTAACTTCCTGGTGCCCTAATGCCGGTATCTTTGTCTTTTCTTGCTTGGCTGTGCTGTGCCGTGCCGTGCCGTATTACGCGGCAGCGTCTGTTATCCTGGTCGGCTAGTAAGGCAACTCCGTTTGGGTCAATAAATATTGACCCGGCCCCATAAAAATGGGTGGAGTGTCCGGTGGCCAGGTGCCTGAATCAGGGTGCATTCAACCCCACGTTGGCACGCTGGATAGTTACGGGAAAAAATCGTACCGGCAACGAAGATCCCTGCAACTAACCGTTATATACAAGTATTCATTGGATTTTTCCATCAAAAATCTCTAATCGTCATGTTTAAGTTTTCCCAAGTTTCGCTGAAGGAAATGTTCCAAGCCTAGTTCATTCACTCACACCGTAGCTGCAGAGACGGAATGTACTCACTTGCATAATCAATAAACAGCCAGTCTTCTCCTTAGTTAGTGTCTGTCCGGAAATGGTATAATTCAGATCAGGGTAAGCTCAAAAAAATACAATCAATTGTTTCATTTCGAACTGCCGAAATGATTTTAACTTAAATAAGTTAAATAATGATCAT
>SDBT01002040.1_pt1 | contig 36197 bp, 30 predicted proteins | sample 2277101 | NCBI WGS metagenome assembly SDBT01 (sample SAMN10404973, study PRJNA504765) | marine sediment metagenome | isolation source: marine sediment core GS10_PC15, 103 cmbsf | place: Arctic Ocean: Southern Knipovich Ridge | collected 2010 | reverse complement strand
TGCTAGTTGCTGTTATTTTTTATGTTTCTGGTCTCTATTTTCTGTTTGATAGTCTGTTTCCCTTTATCGATATCTTCTATCCGCTCATTATTTATCGGTATTTGATGTTTATATCTTTCAATCGTGCTTTCAGTGATTATAGATTTTTTTCTGCTTTCCGATAATTTTTCTTCCATCTCTTCCAGTTGATTATTTAATTCAGCCAGTTCTTTGCCCAGAATTTCCAGTTCAGCGTCAACATTTTCTTTTTCATTTTTCTGCAGTCCGCTTTTTTGCTCCAGTGAACTTGTCTGTTCTTTAAGGCGGCGGTAATCAAGTAAAGCGACTTTGAGTTCTGATTCTTTTAAGCCATCGAATAGCTCCTTATAACGCCTGGCCTTTTTAGCCTGTCGTTCAATAGAGGATATCTGGCGCTTAACCTCTCCGATAATGTCGTTCACCCGCAACAGATTGTCTTCGGTCTGTTGTAATTTATGCAGGGCCTCTTTTTTCTTGGATTTATATTTAGTTATGCCTGCTGCTTCATCGAAAAGGAATCTTCTTTCTTCAGGTTTGGAACTGACAATCAGGCCGATCTTTCCCTGTCCGATCATTGAATAGGTATGGCTGCCGACGCCGGTGCCCATAAATAATTCGGTTATGTCCTTTAGCCGGCAGGGCGTCTTGTTAAGCAGATATTGGCTTTCCCCTGAACGAAATATTCGCCGGGTGATAGTAACCTCTTCATACGCAATAGGTAAGAACTTGGAGTGGTTGGATAAAGTCAGGGAGACTTCGGCCAAACCCACTGCCAGCCGGGAATTTGTTCCGTTGAATATGACATCCTGCATTTCAAGTCCCCTTAATTCCCTGACACTTTGCTCACCGAGCACCCATTTGATTGCGTCTGCAATATTTGACTTTCCTACACCGTTTGGACCGACAATAGCAGTTACACCGGGTTCAAAGTTAAGCACTGTCCGGTCGGCAAATGACTTAAAGCCGAATATCTCTAATCTTTTAAAATGCATTATTAACTCCGTATTTGCTTAAACCTTTTTATCAACAGAGGCACTACCTCAAAGAGGTCGCCGACAATTCCGTAAGTGGCTACTTTGAATATCGGTGCATGGGGGTCTTTATTGATTGCCACTATTATTTTTGAAGACTGCATTCCGATTAGATGCTGAATGGCGCCGGAAATTCCGCAGGCAATATATATTTTCGGACAGACCGTTTTTCCGGTCTGCCCTACCTGATGCGAATAAGGAAGCCAGTTGCTGTCTACGGCTGCCCGGGAGGCCCCAAGAGCCCCACCCATTGCCAGGGCTAATTTCTCAAGCAGGGCGAAGTGTTCGGCTCCACCCAGGCCCCGGCCCCCGGAGATAATGATGTCTGCCTCAACCAGGTTCACCGTCTTTTCGATTTCGCTGATTTTTTTAAGGATTTTTGTCCGGGACCCCAGGAGGTCCTTTTTTGGATTGATTTCCACCACTTTTCCAATGCGGCCTTTATCCACTTTTGCCTCCGGCATTACCTTGTGGCGGACAGTAGCCATCTGCGGCCGATGGTCCGGGCTGATTATGGTCGCCATGATATTTCCGCCAAAGGCCGGCCGGGTCTGGAGAAGAATATTTTTTTCACTGTCAATTTCCAACCCGGTGCAGTCGGCGGTCAGGCCGGCCTGGACCTTAACTGCTACCCTGGGCATTAATGACCTTCCGATTGATGTAGCCCCGGCCAGGAAGATTGCCGGTTTATATTCCTCAATAAGGTCAGTCAATACCTTTGTATAGGGTTCGGAGCGGTAATCTGCCAGTTCTTCTGAGCAGACCAGATAGACCTTGTCAGCCCCCCGCCAGATGATATCGTTTACCTTATCTTTTTTCAGGTGCTTTCCGAGCAGGACGCCAGAGAGCTCGGTATTTAATTTATAAGCTAATTCCCTTCCCTTTTCCAGAAGTTCGTAGGATACGCTCTGAATCCGGCCATTTCTCTGCTCGCAGAATACCCAGACCCCTTCGTAGGTAGTGATGTCTTTGTCTCTTTTTCCGGTCTTTTTGAGGACCATCGCCCCGAATTTGCAGACCCTCAGACATTCGCCGCAGTATATACAGTTATCTTTAATTATCGGCAGCTCATCAACTATTTCTATCGCATTGTAGGGGCAGACCTTGACGCAGAGAGAGCAGCCGGTGCATTTATCTTTAATGATTTTAATATTCATGTGATATCTTTCTTCAATAAGTCAACCAGTTTATCTACTGAGTGGTGGATCTCACCCTCAAAGATCTGGCCGCCTTCACGCGCAGGAGGGGTAAAAATTTTAATTACCTGAGTCAAAGAACCATCAAGGCCGATTTTATCACTGTCAATCGTCAAATCATTATTTGACCAGTTTATTATCTCTATCTTTTTTGCCTTGAGCATTCCTTTTAAAGACGGAAGCCGCGGTTCATTTATTTCCTTGACCACACTTAACAGGCAAGGAAGCGGTGAAGAGATAATCTCAAAACCCTCTTCGGTCATCCTTTCGGCCCGGATATTATCTATATTGATTTCTTCTATTTTTTTAACATAGGTTATCTGGGGAATGTTCAGGTGGACTGATATGCCCGGCCCTACCTGGGCTGTATCACCGTCGGAGGCCTGTTTGCCGCAGATAATAAGGTCAAAGGCACCCAATTTCTTGATCGCAGCTGCCAGGGTATAACTGGTTGCCCAGGTGTCTGCGCCGGCAAATGCCCGGTCAGATAAAAGCACGGCCCGGTCAATTCCCAGGGCCACTGCTTGCCGCAGGGCTTCTTCTGCCTGGGGCGGCCCCATGGTTATAGCGGTTACCTGTCCTCCCTGTTGTTCTTTTAGCCGGATTGCCTCTTCAATGGCATACATATCAAAAGGATTAATAATACTGGCAATCCCTTCTCTGATAAGGGTATTTGTTTGGGGGTCTATTCTTACTTCAGTTGTTTCGGGAACTTGTTTTATGCAGACAATGATATTCATATTAATTAGTTGGCCGGTTAGCCGGTTCAAAGGTTAGCGGGTTCGTAAATTAGCGAGTTAGTGAATTAATTTGGTAGTTAGTTCTTTTTTATTTTTTTTGGACATTTCCTCATTGGTCATTGGGATTTATTTAGGTCAATTAGAGCAATTAGGTCAATTAGAAATTTAATGGTTACTTTTTATTTCTTCCCCGCGCTTTCTTTGATTAACTTTGTGGCAATAATAATTCTCTGAATCTGGTTGGTCCCTTCATAAATCTGGGTTATCTTGGCATCGCGCATATATTTTTCTATTGGATAATCCTTCATATATCCATAGCCTCCGAATATCTGGACACAGTCAACGGTAACCTTCATTGCCACATCAGAGGCAAATAATTTTGCCATTGCCGAGTTCTTTGAGATTTTTTTTGCTCCGCTGTCTATTTCCCTGCATACTGCATAGGTCAGTGCCCTGGCCGCCTCAATCTGGGTAGCCATATCCGCCAGCATAAACTGGATTCCCTGGAACGAGCTGATTGGATTGCCGAATTGCTCTCTTCCTCTAGCATATTCGACGGTCAGGTCTAATGCGCCCTGGGCGATTCCTACTGCCTGGGCAGCTATCCCCGGCCGGGATTTATCAAAGGTTGCCATGATAATCGGAAAACCCCTGCCTTCACGGCTGAGAAGGTTTTCTTCGGGGATTTTGCAATCGGTAAAGACTAATTCTGTGGTAGCAGAAGCGCGGATACCCAATTTTTTTTCTTTTTTGCCAAAATCAAATCCTTTAGTACCCTTTTCTACTATAAATGCGCTGATTCCCCGCGCTCCCTTGGACCGGTTAGTTACTGCGAAGACCACGTATATCTCTGCCTCGCCTCCGTTGGTAATCCACTGTTTGGTGCCGTTTATTATGTAATGGGCTCCTTCCTTTTTGGCAGTAACCTGAATAGCTGAGGCATCTGAACCAGCAGCTGATTCGGTTAAGGCAAAGGCCGCCAGTTTCTTTCCGCTGGCTATATCAGGCAGGTATTTTTTCTTCTGTTCCTCCGAGCCAAACATTATAATTGGATATGCGCCCAGTGCAGTTCCGGCGTAGCTGACTGCCACGCCCGCGCATGCCCGGGATAATTCTTCAGTTGCTATTGAGAGTTCGAGGACCCCTCCGCCCGTACCGCCGTATTTTTCGTCAATAAATACCCTGAACAGATCACTCTGAGCTAAAACCTTGATAAGCCCCCAGGGAAACTCTTCTTTTTCATCCAGTTCAGCTGCCTGAGGCCTGATTTTTTCTTCGGCAATCTGTCGGCAGAGGTCCCTGACCATTATTTGTTCTTCAGTTAAAAAATAGTCCATCTCTTTCCTCCTGGTATAATTTTCATTTAGAATGATTGCGGATCTAGTATCTGAATCAGTACCAATCCGTAGCTTTTTAACCGTATGCTACCATCTTTAAAACGATGTGTCAACCCCTAAACAGTGTTCGGTTAGCGGTTAAGCCGACAAAGGACATAATTATGCCGGCTTAAGCTTTGATTGGGGCTGTGGATAACCTAAAAGTGGGAATATCGCGTTCAAAGATTCTTCTTGCCATAAACAGCAAAATATGCTACAATACCTTCATCATGAAACTAGTTTTATCTCAACAATTAGTCCAGAAATTGATCCTGACACCCCATATGAAGCAGGCCATCCGTATCTTGCAGCAGCCCCTCTTAGAACTTAAGTCCTATTTATATAAGGAGTTAGAGGAAAATCCTCTTCTGGAAGACGGACAGGTCGAAACACCGGAAGATTCTAGCCGTGAGGCTGAAATTGACCGGTTGATAGAATTGGCTAACCGGAATGACTATGACCGCGATGACTATTTTAACTCGGGCTATAGCCGGCAGGAATTAAGGGAAAAATACAACTATCAACAGAGCCTGGTTACGAGGCACTTGTCTTTACAGGAGCATCTTTTGAGACAATTGAGGCTATCTTCGGTTAAAGAAGAGGATTATAAAATCGGGGAGTGGCTTATTGGCAATCTAGGTGAGAATGGTTATTTCCAGGACTCCCTGGAGGAGGCAGCCGAAAGACTGGATGTCCCGCTTAAAGATGTTGAAAGGATCCTTTCCCTTATTCAGGCACTTGACCCCCCTGGCGTAGGGGCAAGAAACCCAAAAGAGTGCCTCCTGATTCAGCTTAAAGCTAAGGGCAGAAAAGATTCTCTGGCCTTTAAGATAGTTGAAAACCATTTAAGTGATCTGGCCAAAAACAGGACCAGATTAATCGCCCGGCGATTAAAGGTGTCTGGTGAATCATTAAATGAGGCACTGGAGGAAATATCTTCTCTGGAACCTAAACCGGGCAGGTCTTTTTCTCCCCGGCAGACCAAATATGTTGTTCCTGATTTGGTGCTCAAAAAGGTAAAGGATAAATTTGAATTGGTAGTTAATGAAAGGGAATTACCCGGTCTGAAGATAAACCGTCACTACCGGAAACTGTTGAAAGGAAAAAATATTTCAAAAGAGACCGAAGAGTTTTTAAGGAAGAAATTGGCAGCTGCTTTGGCCTTGATTAAGGCAATAGGCCAGCGTAGCAGCACGATCAGGAGTGTTGCTGAATGCATAGTGGATAAACAATCACAATTTTTCAATGAAGAAAAAAGTCATCTCAACCCACTGACATTAAAGCAGGTCGCAAAGATAGTCGGGAGGAATGAATCTACAATAAGCAGGGCAGTCAATAATAAATACATCCAAACTCCTCTTGGGACTTTCGCATTGAAGTATTTCTTCAATGGTTCATTTAGGGTGTCCGAGGGAGAGATGATGTCTACCCAGGCGATAAAGCAAAAGATCGCCGGTCTTATCAGCAGCGAAGACCCCCATTCTCCTTTAAGCGATGCTAAAATCGTAACCATTCTTCAAGCCCAGAGAATCAATTTTGCCCGCCGCACAGTAACCAAATACCGCAAGGACTTAAAGATCCCATCATCCTCACTGAGAAGAAAATAATCCAAATAATAAAATCTGCGCTTTATTATGGCTTTATTATGCTTTAATTTTTAGTAGGATTTTTTTAAACAGGAATGTTGCTGCTCAGGCTGATATCAACTAATCTTATTAGTTGGCTCAGAAGTTTGATTTTTTGAGTATCGAACTTATTGGTGGGATTAGATGTAGCCAGGTTTATAACGCCAAAGGTCTCACCCTTTACCGAAAGAGGCACGACCACGGCTGATTTTAACTCCGGCCGGGTGAATCTTTCTCTGATTTGTTTAGAAGTAATTTTATCATCTAACAGGAGAGGCTTGTTTCTCTGAACTACCAGGCCGGCAATACCCTCGCCCGGTTTAAGCCGGGCACTGTGGACTATATCCTTTTTGAGTCCCCGGTTTAACTTGATATATAATTCACCGGTCTTTTCATCAAAGACCATAATTGAGCCGATTTCGGCATTGGTAGCCTCAAAGGCCACATCCAGAAGGCTCTCCAGCAATCTGTCTAAAAAGACCTTTTGGATACGTCTTTTCAGTACGGCAAATTTTAAAATCGACCTTTCTAAACGAAACTTTTCGTATCTTAGGCGGGCGATATAACAGCTTATTTCGCTGATTAATTCAATGACTGATTGGATTCCCGAAAAGGAGAAATGGTTGATTTCGATAAGCCCGTCTATAAACTCAACAAAGTTCACCCCTTTATCTTCCAGCATCTTTTGATATGTGCTGGGTTTTTGACGTGGGCCCACCAGAACCGGACCAATCATAAGATAGGCGATTATCTGTCCCCTGGGTATCTTGACCGGGATGGAATAGTTATGCAGCCCTATCCTATTGCAATAGGTACCTTCTTTAATCTCTGTTCCTGCGCCAAATTTATCTTTTTTGGATAATTTAGGTTCGAGGAGGCATCTCCTGCATACAGACGTCCACAAATCCGAATCTTTTAGGACTTCACTGCAGAGCTTTGTCTCGTTGCTGGGCTCGGAGATGGCCATTCCTTTTTCGTCCACAGTCCGCACGGTAAGTTTGATTACCTCAGCGAAATGGTCCTGCATCTTCTGCCAGTGGTGGATATCTATTATCTCATGGAAAGATACCTTACTAGCCATTATTCCTTCTTTTCGTTTAATAGACCGTATTTCTTCATCTTGTTATATAAAGTAGAACGATTTATGCCTAAGTTTGCCGCTGCCTGCTTCCTGTTCCAGCTTGCTTCTTCTAAACTATTCTGGATAATCTGTTTTTCCGGGTGTTTAAGCACCTCTTTAAGGAATCCTTCTTTTTGATTGTTGGTTGTATTTATATTATTATCGCCACCCGCTACCTTGCCTGATTCCTGAAGGAGTTCCGGGAGGTCTTGCCTGGTAATGATATCGTGGTCTTTAGATAAGATAATTGCCCGTTCGATGGCATTCTCCAGTTCCCTTACATTACCTGGCCATTCATATTTCAACAGGGCCTTCATTGCATCCCCGGATACGGCAGTCACAGTTCTTTTACTGTTGTTGCGCTGACTGCAGTTTTTGAGAAAATACTCCACCAGTAAAGGGATATCATTCCTTCTTTCCCTTAATGGAGGGATGTGTATAGGGATGACGTTTAAACGGTAAAATAGGTCTTCTCTGAATGTCCCTTCCTCGATTGCCATACTCAAATCCTGGTTGGTGCTGGCGATAACTCTTGCGTCCACTTTAATAGTATGACTCTCTCCTACCCGTTCAAACTCTCCGCTTTGCAGCAGCCGAAGCAACTTTACCTGCAGGCTTGGAGTAAAGGCATCTATTTCGTCTAAGAGGATAGTGCCTTTATCGGCCAGTTCATATCTGCCCATCCTATCTTTTATAGCACCGGTGAATGAGCCCTTGATGTGGCCGAAAAGTTCACTTTCTAATAGGGTCTCAGGCAGGGCGCCGCAGTTAACCTCAATAAATGGTTTATCCCGGCGGGAAGGGTCGCTGTTATGGATGGCATGAGCAATGACTCTCTTACCCGTGCCGCTTTCCCCGGTTAATAAGATAGTGGCATTGGTATCGCAGACCGCCTCGATTGTAGCATAAATCTTCTGCATCTTGGCATCTCCACCAATAATGCCGTGAAAACTTTGCCGGTTGGAAGCGGCAAGTCTTTCTTTCAGGAGACGGTTTTCTTCTAATAACTTTTGTTGATTTAATATCTTCTGGATGACTACTTTTATCTCACTATCCACTATCGGCTTGCTAATATAATCAAAGGCCCCCTGTCTCATTGCCTCTACTGCTGTTTCAATAGAGCCGTAGCCGGTAATCAGTATTATTTCTGTTTTTAGAGAATGGGCCTTGATTTCTTTAAGTAAACCCATCCCATCTAACCGGGGCATCTTAAGGTCTACGATTGCTATCTGGGGAGATATTTTTTTGATGGTTTCAAGCGCCTCAAGGCCGTCATTGGCAGTGACAACTTCATACCCCTCAAATTTTAAAATTTCATATAGGGACCGCCGGGTAAGCGGTTCATCATCTACGACTAAAATTCGATTATTAATGCTCATTTTCTATCCTTATTTATCTTTAGTCTGATTATCCTTAATAGGAACAGGAATAGGCAACCGAATAATAAAGGCGGCGCCTTTTTCGTTTTTCTTTTCCAAAACAATTCTTCCGCCGTAGCGTTGCATGATACTGCAGCATATTGCCAGACCAAGGCCTGAGCCTTTACCCATTTCCTTGGTGGTAAAAAATGGTTCAAAGATTTTATCCTGGACTTCGGTGGGGATACCGGGGCCGTTATCGCTGAATCTGGTTTCAATAAAACCGTTATTTACCCTACTGGTTATCTTTATCTTGCCTCCCCGGGGCAGGACCTCACAACTATTCTTTAATAGATTGCTAAATACCAATTTCAGGCCTTTGTCTTTAACAAGCGGTAGATTTGAGCCCAGCTCCTTCTCTACCTTTATATCATTAGAAACGATATGGTGTCTGATCATATCCAGGGAGTCATTAATGACCTTATTTATATCCATCAATTTGGGCGGGAGGGAATGACTGTGCGTAAAATCCAAGAGCGACCTTATAATCTTTACCATTCTGTTCAGCCCCTTTTTGGACTCTAGGAGGTATTCTCTGACAATTCCTTCTTCTGCCAGGCATCCCAGGGAGAGATTGATGTATCTGATGGTGCCGTCTAAGGGGTTATTTAGCTCATGGGCAATGCCCGCGGCCAGTTTACCCAGAGAGGCAAATTTGTTCAACCTGTCTTCCTCGCCGTTGCCTTGAGAATTCAGGGTTTCTTTTAAGCCCTTAACTGCTTCAGAGTTATTAATGGTCATAGCAATATAACCAGAGATAACAGAAAGCAGTTTAAGGTCCTGGGGGGTGAAAGGCTCTTGTGAGGATTTTTGATTTATATTGATAACACCGATTAATCTATTTTCGGAGACCAGGGGCGCAGAGAGGAAAGAATTTGTATCATAATGCTTAAACTGCTGCCGGTTCTGGAGGTGGTGCTTGGTAATATCGGCTACCAGCAGGGGTTTTCTCTGGGATGCTACAAATCCGGCTATGCCTTTGTCCAGGCTTTGTCTAAGCCCGATAAGAGACCTTTGGGTCCCATTACCATCAATGGCCTTTAATACCAGCTCGTTACGACTATCATCAAATAAAAAAATAGACCCTGATTTGGATTCCAGAGTCTCTAAACACTTGCTCAGGGCCGTCCTTAAAAAATCTTTCTTCACATTAGGTGTTTTTTCTGGACACATGTCTTTTATTTTAACCATTTTTCCCCTGTTCGCCTTGAATCTTGACTAAATAAAAGGTACTTAAGTATACTACTTCTCTTCTTTATTGTCAAGTATTTTATTTACAACCTTGGCCAGACGGTTTTCAGGGTATTTTTCGATAAGGTCCTTATATATCCTATTCGCCTCCTCAGGTTCGTTTAATTTTTCGCCATAAATCGTACCTAAGGTAAATAAACAGATAACTGTGCGGGGATCATCAGGGTAATTAGTAATAAAGGTCTTCAGAGAGCCTGCCGCCTTATCCCATTTCTTTTGAAGCAGATAGGAACGACTGATAAAATCCTGGGCAGTAATTGCCGGGGGTGTATTCGGGTTTTCCTCGATTATCTTCTGGTATCTTTCAATAGACTCCGCAAATAGCTTTTCAGCCTTAGGAACCTGCTCTTCCTTGAGATAATGTTCAGCAATAAACAAGGGGAGCTGGAACGAAAAGAGCGAATTAGGGTAATCCCTGGCTATCCCCTGCCATACATCCACTGCGTCAGTCCATTTTCCCTGGTGATAGTAGGTCATGCCAAGGTAATTTCTGAGAGCCGGCTCTAGGCTTGTTCCGGAATAGTCGGTGATATTTTGTTTATATCTCCTGGCCGCCTCGGAGTATGCGTCATCTGCCTTAGTGGACTGATTTTCTTCCTGATAATGTTTGGCAATATAAATAGGTGTCTGCAGGCCGGGAGTAGTTGCGCCATACAGGTCCATGACCTTCTCATATTCAATAACTGCCTTGTCCCAGTCTCCCTGTTGTTCGTAGATACTGCCCACCATAAACCGGGCCTGAGGAGCCATATTTCTGTAATCCTGGGTTATTTTGATTAGTTCCTGTTGTGCCTTTTCAAATTCTTCCTGGGAAAGATAGGCCTGGGTAATAATAAGCTGTGCCCTTGCGGCCGGTGGGGTCAAAGGGCATTTTTCAACAACCTTGCGATAGGCATTAATTATTACCTCAATTTCCTCTGAAGATAGTTTTGCCTCTTTGTCTTTCTTCTCGGCCTGCACCTTTCTGGCTGTCTGCCCAGCCTGCCAGTAAAGTTTTTCAGCTGAATATTGCCGGCTGCATCCGGTCAGAGAAGCTATAAAACACAAGCCACAAACTACCACCAAGATTTTCTTTATTTTCATTGGGACTCCTTTCGGTCCAAAAATAGAACTGTAGTCGAACAGGTAATCAGGCAGTCAATCAGCACTGTAATTACTACCCCGAACCCTACAACAAACAGGACTATTTCCGGAAAGAACTTACCCATAAAAAGAGGTGCCCTGCTTTTAAGGATCATTAATGGGATAAACAAAAGCGAGGGTAGGCCTACCAGGATCAGGCTTGGCAGGAGGTTTTGCTTAAAAATAGATATCCCTCTTTTGATGGCGCCAAAGAATCTTTTATTTTCAATTATAACCGCCGGCATCGCGTAAATAAACGCTATCTGTATAAAGATGCCAATCAGGAAGGTGGCATAAAAAAGAATCTGGAGCTGCAAGGGCTGTTTTAATTGAAGGAGCCGGCTAGGTCCTTTAAACAGAAACATCATTATAATAAATGCTACCAGCCAGATGGCTGCCAGCCCGAGATATTTCTTTATTGCCCGCACCAAATTAGGCAGAATTGCCGGCTTCAGGCCCTGCCGCGCATCATTGAGCATGCTGATAACCAGCCCGGTCATCAATATCCCAATAATTAAACTGCATGCAATATGGGCGTAATTAAATAATTTAGGAATAAGAACGAGGTTTAAGGGATAGTGGAGAAACCTTTCTCCAAAAAATGTTCTGATTGGCGGGGCAAAGACAACTGACAAAGGCCAGCGGGGCACCAGATATATCAAAGACAGGGCAATTCCCTCAAAAACACCGAATATTATAAACGGGACGAAGATAATCGGGTTTTCTTTAAGTGTCTTCACTGTTTTTTTCCAGATATCCAGACTGATTTTAAATCTATTTTTAGTTTTAGCCATTATTATCTTGCTCCTTCTCCGCTCAGGGCTTTACCAACAGTTGAAAAGAGTATCTTAAAATCAAGCATCCAGCACATCCTTTTGATATACAGGAGGTCATACCGCAGTTTCTCTGCCGCATCCTTAATCGAAGCCCCATATCTATACCGCACTTGAGCCAGGCCGGTTATCCCCGGCCTTACTTTTAGTCTTTCATTATAATTAGGAATTGAACCATTTATCTTTTCAATAAATACCGGTCGTTCCGGACAGGGTCCAATTATGCTCATCTCACCTTTAATGACATTAATAAGTTGGGGTAGTTCATCAAGGTGGCTTTTTCTTAAAAAGCGGCCTACCCTGGTTATCCGGGGGTCATCTTCTGCTGCCCAGACTGGTCCTGTTTCTATTTCCGCGCCTGGACGCATTGTCCTGAATTTCCAGATGTTAAAAATCTCGCCATCCTTGCCGGCCCTTTTCTGTCTGAAGAACAATGGCCCGGAAGAGTCGATTTTTATCAAGATACCCATTATTACAAAAAGCGGAAAAATGACTACCATGCCAACACAAGCAGCCACAAAGTCAAACACCCTCTTAAACGCGAAAAACCCTTTTTTTGCAATTTTAACAAATATCCCGGTAAGCAGTGCGCTACCCGTGGTTAAAGGGATTAATTCGGCAAGGGTTATGGCCTCTGTCGCGGCATAACCCTGTTGGGCACTAGCTATCTTTACCCGGATTAAAGCTATCCAGATCAAAGCAGTTGAAGCAACAAGAAGAAACATGCGTATGTTTTTAGTGTTTATTTTTGGTTTGAGCATAGTCTTTTATTAATAATCCGTTCCTATTTAGTTATAGTAATAAGCATTTTCCGTGCCAATCTTGTCAAAATCCATAAAAAAGATTAAGACGTTACCCTTTTATTTATAATAAGTTATGAAATCCTGAAATATCTAAGATAATCGCCCGAATGTCCAATTCTTTACGTTGTGTCTAAATAAATAGACCTTTTCTCCCAGGAACACTCTCTTTACCCTAACCTCTTTATTTATGAAAGGTTACATTAAATCTAAACCTGTAAATACGGTTGACAAAACGTCTATGAAATTGGACAAATCGAATAAAAGAGACAGGCACCTTTTCCTTCGTCATTGCGAGGAGTCCGCCAACCGAAGGTTGGCGAGACGACGAAGCAATCGCTCTTTTTTTAGTAAGTAGGGAATTGTATAGGACAAAAAGGTAAGCTTTGCTTTACTGGCACCCACCAAATAAAAAAACACGGATGCAAACAGATATGTTTAGGGGGGGTGTAACCCGTTTGCATCCGCTAAAATTCCTTTGAATCTGATATAATAATATCTATCTACTACCCGTACCCGATTGGGCCACTAACTAGTGTAATCTACGAACCCGCTAACTGGCTAACCGGCTAACTCGCTAACCAATTATATTCGTCTCTTCTTCCTACCAATTGCCGCTATCCCAAGAAGTCCGCTACCAAGCAACAACAAACTGGTAGGTTCGGGAACTACTGGGGCGGTATTATGCTTAGTTGTCCCTTCGAGATTTGTATTAAAAACACCTGCGAAGTTGCTGTCATGACTAGACATTATGTCTCCACCCTTATTATCATTATCATATGCCTCATAGAAACTATGTAATGCTCCATTAGGAGTGGAAACAAAGGTGAAATCAAAGTCATCGTAATCAGCATCTTCCCATCCGAAATTGGTAACTTCTCCTTCTACTAAGTTGCCAGAGTAATTCACGCCGTTGTAAAAAAAGCTACCCGTGATTACTAAATCATCTTTCGGTCCGACAAAGTTTCCCGATTCATCCACATAGAAACTTACAGAGTAAGAACCTCCAGCAATAAAAACGGGGGCTGAACCATCGAAAGTAATGATTAAAGGCATAGCATTTGCTGTAAACACATTTGTATCAGCATCATAATCGTATGCTCCTACGGAAAATATATCCGGAAAACCTAAGTCGAGACCAAGCACTGTAGCTTGGGCACTTCCAGTTACAAGCAACAAGATTGTTGCAATTACTCCCAAAAGTATTAATCTTTTTCTCATTTCGTTCCTTCTCCTTTTTTAAAAGCAATAAAGCGTGGATGTATTCAATGTCGCTCTGATCTGAATCTACCTTTAATAAAGCATTTTTCGTGCCAACCTTGTTAATTAAAATGTATTATAAAATAAACAAATATGTTACTCTTTTATCCATAATAAGTTATGACGATAAGTTATGACGTCTTAAAATCCTTGGAATAATCGCTTGGATGTCCAATTCTTTTGTCCTGTGTCTAAACAAATGAACATTTTCTCTTGAAAGCAATTCCTTTATCTTAACCTGTTTATTTATAAAAGGTTATATTAAATCTAAATTTGTAAACATGATTGACAAAATGTCTACAAAAGAGTGCACGGATTAGCACTCCTGCCTGCCGGTAGGCAGGGATTTTAACTGATTAGCACTGATTAATTGGTTAGCCAGTTGACGGGTTGGCGCAGAGCTTCCCTCATTGCCCGTCATTGCGAGGGAACCCCGAAGGGGTGACTGACCGAAGCAATCTCTGTTTTAAAACGGCTTAGGAGAAAAAAGAGGTTTGGATAAATAAAAAAAGAACCTTTCTTTTTGAAAGGTTCTTTTTTTTAACCGTGTTTCTTATTTATTATTATGCTGTATATTTCTTCTTCCTTGCCTTCTTCCTCAGGCCGGCCGCCATCCCTAATAGCCCGCTGCCGAATAAAAGCATAGTGGCGGGTTCGGGGGTTGAAGCACTAGCATCGTGAGAATAAGGGGCAAATACATCTTTTGCCTTGCCATCAGGGTCATACCTGCCTGTAAGATCAAAGTGGATAAACATAAATCTTGGGTCATAACTCACAGTGTAATATTGTATATCTCCCGAATCTCCTTCTGATGACTCTGGATCGAAATTTTCGTTATAATCATAAACGGTTTCCCCGGCATCCACTACTAATAGGTTGGGCAAGTCAATTGAGACAAAATAGGTAGGGTATATGCCGTGGAGGCTAAGTCCATCAGGCTTCCCGAAAGTTGAAAAATCGCCTGCATAAAGGACTACTTCGTCAAAGGTTATATTTGGGTCATTATCGGTAATAGTAAGAAATGGTGTTGTAGTAAGGTGTTGATATGAGAGATACTCTTCTTCTCGAAGGGATATGTGTAACTTAACCTTATCTATAACGCTGACAAAGCTAGGCGAAGTGGCACCTGCTACCTGAAGTTCAAAAGGGTTACTCGTTGTTACCCACGAATCTTCACTATCAGGAAAGAATGGGTTAGTCGCGTAATAGGTAGCATCTGGCATATAGAGTTGAAGAGCAGGAATAGCAAAGGCAGGGGTCTCAATTATTGCAACTATAGAAATGATGATTATTAATAATAACAGATATTTTTTCAATTTTTTTCCCCCACTTTCCCCGTTGGTTAAAGTCGTTTTCGTTGGTTAAGAGGCAGGAAATTTTCTCCTGCCTCTCTCTTTACCAACGTACAAAGTTCGTCGTTCATCGTACAAAATTCGTCAAACCTTTCTCTTTCTCTTCTTCCTACCAAAAGCCGCTAAACCCATTAATCCACTGCCAAGTAGGAGTAAGCTAGTGGGTTCAGGCACTACTGGACCAGAGACTATACCCGAAGCAAATATACTTCCATCTGCATGTGAGGCCTCACCCGTTATATAACCCCGAGGTGCATCAGTGTAAAGATAGAAATAAGTTGTTAAACCATCAATCGGGTTTGAGTCAGTACTCCAATACCACTGATCAAGTGTATGATTTGCAGACCATTCCCCAGCAGTTCCAGCGAGCGGAGGCGTAGTTGCTACAGCTACAATATTAAAAGGGTTGTATAACTTAACATCGTAGATATCCGTTGGACCACCGTCTATGGAGTGGATGTCATATCTGAACATTCCTATACCTGGATAGTTCGAAGCATTTTCTCGTTCATCGCCTGATGCCCAGTACTCCTCGATTTTAGTAAGCTTCGTCCCTGAAATGTCACCTTTAGACCAGGTTTCGTCACCTTCGGCTTTTGTTCCGCCAGTACTGAACCAAGTGTACCAAACATCAATAACCGTAGCCGATGCAGGCGTAGCACCAAAAGCCAACATTCCCAGCAAACATAACACCATAACTAAGATTTTATACTTTATCATTTTTTCACCTCCTTCTATTTCTAGTTTTTCAGCACCTATAAAGCAATTGCCGTGCCAAATTGATTAGATTTTTTAGATTATTTTGGATAAATGGTGTAAGTGTTTGGAAGAGAAGATGTTGAGAATGTAACAATAGAGAGTGAGGTCTGAGGTCTGAGGTCTGAGGTCTGATGGAAAGTGTAAGGATTTTTGACAGAAAAAGGGGATTAAGGAAGAAAAATGGTGTAACTATTGATATTCAAAAGGGTTAGTCAAGCGTAAAGTTTGGAGACATAATATCATATTTTTTCATCAAACCGTAGAAACTTACCCTGCTGATACCGATTTTCCGGGCGGCCTGCGATACATTACCTCTGGTTTTGGTCAATGCCTCTTTTATAAATTTGATTTCTAACTGCTGGCGAGCCTCTTTCAGCAATTTGGATTGGTTATTTTCAACAGATTTCAGGCCTAAATCTTCAGCCGAGATTAGCGAGTTACTGGTTAAGATTACTGCCCTCTTCAGTTTATTCTCTAATTCACGGATATTGCCCGGCCAGGGATATTCCCTGGCGGCCTTGATGGATTGCTTGCTGATTCCTTTTATCTTCTTAGAACTTTTCCGGTTAAATCTATTTAAGTATGAATTCATTAAAAGGGGAATATCATCTCCCCGTTCTCTTAAAGGGGGTAGATGAATACCGAGCACGCTCAGCCGGTAATAAAGGTCTTCCCGAAAGGTCCCTTCCTTTGCCCTCTTTTTTAGATTGCTGTTGGTAGCGGCAATAATCCGGACATCTAATTCTATCCGCTGATTTGCGCCCACCCTCTCTATAACCCTTTCCTGGAGGAATCTTAATAGTTTGACCTGAAGCGAAAGACTGAGTTCGCCTATCTCATCCAGGAAGATAGTTCCTTTTTCAGCCATTTCAAATTTGCCCTTTCTTTGTGCGTGGGCATCAGTAAATGAGCCCTTTTCATGACCAAAGAGTTCACTCTCTAAAAGATTTTCAGGGATAGCCCCGCAGTTTATTATCACAAATGGCTTGTCTTTACGCGGGCTGTTATTGTGGATAGCCTGGGCAACCAGTTCCTTTCCTGTCCCGCTCTCCCCTTCAATCAAGACAGTTATGTCTGTAGGAGCAGCCTTTTTTATCATCGCGAATACACCCTGCATCTGCGGGCAGTCTCCGATGATGTCCTCGAATTTGTGCCGGGTCTCTAAATCTTTAGCCAGTTTTTCATTTTCCTGTTCCAGCCTCTGAATATAAAGCGCCCTTTTGATTAATACCTTTAGCTCTTCAATATCGATTGGCTTTAGAAAGTAATCATAGGCGCCGATTTCTATTGCCCTGAGCGCAAATTCTTTTTTGTCATTTCCGGTAATCATTATTACCTTTATCCTGGGGTCAAGACTGATAATATCTTCAAGTATCTCCATCCCCTGTTCCTGTTTATCCGAATAGGGATAAAGATTAATATCTAAGGCGACAACCTGAGGTGTACTCTCCTTAAAGACCTTTAAGGCGCTCTGTTTATCCTGCGCAAGCAGGACGTCATACTGACTGGACAAAGCCCACTTCAGTTGCTTCCTTATCCCTTCTTCGTCGTCAACAACTAGAATCTTTGGTTTGACTGTTTCATTATAAGTATTCATTTTACACCTCTAAGTTAAAGTGATGTTCGGTTAGCGGTGTTCGGTTAGCGGTTTGCGAAAACCGATAACCGATAACCGCAACGGGCCAACCCGCTAACCATTAATCGGTAATCTCACCCTAAACATCGTTCCCTTTCCCACTTCACTCTCCACCTCTATTGAGCCGTGATGCGCTTCTACAATGCTCTTGCATTGAAACAGGCCGATACCCAGGCCTTTCTGCTTACTGCTCTGGAATGGCCTAAATAGTTGTCTCTGAATAAATTCCGGGGATATCCCACTGCCCGTATCTTCAACCGTAATCTCCGCGTATTTTCCATTTGCGCCTTTTGCTCCGGCCATTCTGGTTCCTATAATTAGTTTTCCTCCGCTGGACATCGCTTCAATAGCATTGAGGATAAGGTTCAAAATGACCTTTTCAATATATCCTTGGTCAACCCTTATTGGCGGCAGGCCATTAAGATGTCTGGTCAGTTTGACCTGTCCGGACTGTTCAATCTTTAACTTGCTGATTGTTTCTTCAATAAGGCCGTTTATATCCACCTGCTGAACCTTCAATTCCAGTTTTCGGGGCAGGGTGGAAAGTTTTGTCATTAGCCGGTTCATCTTGTTGATTGTATCTGATATGCCGTCCAGAAAGTCCTTTTGAAATTCAGGGTTGTTCAGATTGCTGCCCGCATTCTGAACTATCATTGAAAGCACCGAGATAAAGTTTTTGAGGTCATGGATAATAAAAGAAGAGGTCTTTTGTAACCATTCCATCTTACGGGCGATGATTAAACTTTCTGATAATCTGACATTTGAAATAGCGATAGATGCCTGTGAGGCAACCATCTTTAATAACTCAAGATCTTCATTGGTAAACTTTTGACCGGCAATTTTCTCTCCCACGTTTAATATACCAATCAATTTTTGCTTGGTTATTAAAGGGACGCATACCGGGACATTCAGTTTTTCTAACTCTGTCCTGATTTTTTTATTAGCGAGCTTTTTTATCTCTAAAGGGCTGCCGTGCCTCCAGAGCCAGTCTATAACTTCTGAATCTTTTTCAAAATAGGTTTCATTACTGCGTCCTGAACCTTTGATTTTTGCCGGAGAATACCTTTTTCTGTTCTCATCCAGCAGCATAACCGAGACATTTTTTATATGCATAATTTCAGAAAGAGCGTTGGTAATACTCTCAAGGAGTTCTTCCATATCAAAGATTGAACCTGTCTTTTCGCCAAAATTCATCCACTCTCTCCGATAATCATACCTGTCTTTGTAGAATGTCCTGTCAATAAACAGCTTGATTTTTTCTTTAAGCGGCCCGGAAAAGACAATGGAAATGAACAGCAAAAAGACAAAAAGGGCGGCCAGAAATGAAAGAAAGGAATTCAGATTCAGGCCCATCTTCGTAAATAATTTTATAATTATCCCAATTGCCAATAGATAAGAGCCAATTATAGTAAGGGTGGCAGAGGTATAAAGCGCCTGCCTTTTGATGTGGATATGGACATCGCTAATGCCGTATCTACGGATAGAAGAACTCATCAATATAATTCCGCAAGTTAGAGCCAGAGAAGAAAATAGAGTAAATCTTGTGTCTATATATGAAAACAGAAGCGCCAGGCTGGCTAAGATTACATAGCAGGATAAAAATATGGAAATTCCTATGATGAGATATTTTATTCTTTTTTTCTGGGTATTGTTTAACAGACGGTAGGTATTTTCAAGGTTAAGCAGGATAATGGCCAGGCTTATTAATAAAAAGGCAAACAGGTAGCGGCCGATAATTGTCAAACGAAAGGCATAACCATTGAAGATTTGTTCGGTCTCGCTTACCAGGGAATTGCTGGTGAGTTTGCTTAGAAACCACAGCATTCCTAGAAATAACAGCGCTAGATACCAGCCCCATTTTTTTAGAAGTATCCTGTAACTCTGGCGGCCAAAGATAAGACTGAACAGCGTCCCGAAGAAAGAAACCAATAGCAACCACCCTAACGACCATCCTTGCCAGTATAGTGCCGTTTGTGCGCTGGATGACAAAAAGGCCATAAAATTTCCAAACTCTGCAATGGATAGGCTGAAGATAGATACTGCCAACAGCCCCTTAGAAAAACCCCTACCCCCTTTTCTGAGTGTATATACACCGGCGCTCACTGTAAGAAGAAAGCCGATTAATGGTAGAAATGCAAAAGGATTCATGATTATACCTGATTACACCGATTTAAGTACTGATTACAGAACCACAGATTACACAGATTTAAGTACTGATTACACAGATAACAACCAAGTCGTCATTGCGAGCGAACGAAGTGAGCGAAGCAATCGCTCTTTTTGAGATTGCTTCGTCGGCTCGCCAACCTTCGGTTGGCGGCCTCCTCGCAATGACGAGCGGAGAAATTTAGCCAACCCGCCAACCCTCTAACGATTTAATCAGTGCTAATCCGTATCTTTCCTGCCTGCCGGCAGGCAGGTAATCCGTGCTAATCAGCGCCACTACTAAGAAAACTCTTTATAATAGGCGCGGCTTGATAGGCAAACCTTTTTAATTCATCCAAGGTCTTTTCTTCGCTTTCAACTATCGGCGCGGAGATTTTAATCAATGCCCCGCCGGCCTTTTTATTCCGCGCCTGCTTGAACGCAATCTTCAACTGCTGCTTTATGTAATCGGTAGTAAATTCATTGCCGGCAAGATACCAGTATAAGACTAGTTCTTTTCTTCTATTACTTTTAGCAATAAATTTAGTTGCTTTTATATCTTCTGATGAGGTATTAATAGTGATTTCCGATTTATCCATTATTTCTGTGCCGCTGCCGCTATAACATATCTCTGGTGGATGGCTCACCTTTCGATTATTCTCTGAATAGACAATGGTTAGATAAAGAGGTATTTTATCCCTAGAAGATTGAGGAGCAATGCTGTATTCTCTACACAGGACATTTCTTGTCTCTAAAATTTCATAGACCTCTTCCTCTAATGGTATATCTTCCCCGTTCCATTCACCAATTACACGGGGAAATGTCTGAATATCCTGGCTTTGCACCATTTCCGGGGCCTTGGAAAGCATTATTGTCAAACCAGCGGTTATCCCCAGTATCAGAATAGTCGTCCAAAATTTCATTTGTTTCATCGCTTCCCCTTTTCTAATGAATTACCTTCAATCCGTTAACCCCCTTACCCGATTAGTCCACTAGCTTGCTAATTTACGAACCCGCAAACCCGCTAACAGGCTAACCCGCTAACCCTCAACCCGCTAACCGCTCCTAACCGACAGCACCTTATTAACTCCGAGCAAGAGAGCGAGCGCTATAGCGAAGACCAGAAAGCCGGAAAAATCATGAAAGAACCCCAACCCCACCTTCATCCCGTAAATTTCACTTACTATGCAGAGCAGGGCAATCCTTAACATATTAGACAAAATCGCAATCGGCACTGCCGCGAGAAAAAGGATAGATTTTTTTAAATATGACCCCTTTATCAGATAGGCAAAGACTGCACTCAACGCTGAAAGGCTTATCAGGGACTTAAGCCCACTGCAGGGCGCGCCCACCTCTACATAAGAATTACGCATTAATATCATACTTCCATCTCTGATTGCCGGCATATTTAATCTATTAAGAATAATAGTGGCTGCCTGGGCAACAAAAAGTTTCATCTTTAGAGAGAAATTGGCTATTGCAACCAGGGGAATCGGGACCATAAAAATCAGAAAGGCAATAGGGAACAATAGTTTTCGCAAGACCCCCCGGCCAAAGAAGTGAAGCACCAGCCCGGCCAGGACAATAATCATTGAAATTGCAGAGGTAAAGGAAATCCTCCACCACATGCTGATCAGATGTATTCCCACCCCAGCAATGATTAATCCCATCCCATATCCTGTATCCTGCGGCCCGCGCTTTAAATCCTGTAATTCCTTTTTTTTCATCCACACCAGTACCAGGCAGACCAAAGGCACCAGAAAGCCATGTGAGTAATAACCGTCCTTGGCCATCCACCTATCCACCATCCAGACAAATGTGGGGTAGTAGATTGCTGTCAATAACCCACTGACTACAATGATTTTTAATAAATTATTTGCTTTTATTTTCATTTTTTCTTTTCCTTTAAGCCGTCAAGGCGCTAACTGATTAATTGGTAAGTGTCTTTTCAAAAACCTCTTTTTTAAGTCTTTTAATTTCTTCCTTCAACCCGCCAACCGGCTAACTCGCTAACCCGCTAACCATCAAAACTCCAGCAACCCCAAATTCTTAACCATCCGAAAGCTAAATATACCTGTTAAAACAACGGCAAAAATCGCATAGATGCCTTTCAGGTCCGTGAGTGACATAGCAATCAGGCCGAAACACAGAGTCAAAAAGTATAAAGTCAAAACCACTCGTCTCTGCGATTTTTCCAACAACAGTAGTTTATGATGAAAATGGCTTTTATCGGCCTCAAAGACCTTGACGCCACTTGTTGTACGGCGAATAATTGCCAGAAAGGTATCAAGTGCCGGAAACCCCAGGGCAATAATTGGAATTATCAAACTGATGGCTACTGGCCCTTTCTGGGAACTGATTAGCGTAATAACCGCCAGCATAAAGCCAAGAAAATTACTTCCCGTATCACCCATAAAAATTCTGGCCGGATGAAAATTGTAGCGGAGAAAACCCAATCCACTTCCGGCAAGTGCCAGCGCTAAAATGGCAATCATTACATCTCCCTGACGAATAGCAACAAAAAATAAGATCAGGCTTATTATTGAAACTACCCCGCTGGCCAATCCATCCAGGCCGTCAATCAGGTTAATGGCATTTGTTATTCCGACTATCCAGAAAATAGTAAGTGGGACACTGAGCAGTAATCCCAGCTCCAATGGCCCACCAAAGGGATTGGTGAGCTTAGTTATCTGAAAACCCGAAATGATTACTATCAATGCCGCCAGAATCTGAAGAAACAGTTTTGTCCTTGAAGACAATCCCTTTATATCATCTACCAGGCCTGTTCCGACAATGACCAGTGCCGCTATGGATAATCCCATAAACTTACTCGGGCTTAAAAACTTTTCTCCGAATATGGCAAAAGTGAGGGCCGCTGAAATAAAAAAGGACAAATAAATCGCCACACCTCCCAACATCGGCATATTGCCTTTTTCATTAACCTTTCTCCAGCTTGGCCGGTCAAACCACTCGTTGCGTATACTCAGCCGTCTAACCAATGGCGTCAACAGCAGACAACTTGAAAGCGAAATCAGAAATATAGAGATATAATATACTGCCATTCCTTAAGTTACCTCCTCGGTCAATCCATCATAAACATCTTTACATCTGCTAAATGAAAAATCATTAAACAATCTTTTTAACTTGGATTCAGTATGTTGAATATTTATATAAGATTTAAATCTCTTTTTCCAGGGTAAATCTAACCGGGGTTGATTGATATCTATCTCCCGAGGATGAAGATAGACAATAGTCGGTTTCCCTTTTTTATTCATTCTTTGAATCTGCCTTCTGATAAATCTGTAAGGAAGCAGGCGAAAATACCCTCCTCCTGAGAAGGCCAATCTAAGTGTAAAAATATTCATTATTGAAATAGGAAACTCCCATAATTTATAGCCATTATGCAATTGGATGCTATGAGGAAAGGCCTGCGCGCCGGGCAATCCGCCGTCTCCCCTCTTTGCGGGAAATATACTTGAATCATATTTTAATCCGTGTTGAGCAATAATATCCAACGCCCATAGCGAATCTCGCGTTATGGAAAAACTCGGCGCCCTGTATCCCAAAATCTTCTGTTTGGCAACAGTACCTAAAATCTGAAGGGATTTCTCTAAGTCATCGGCAAACTCTTTCGGGGACTGCTGATATACTAACTGATGAGCATACCCGTGCGTCCCGATTTCGTGACCTCTATGTTCGATCTCTGATACAAGTTCCGGAAATTTCTCTGCTACCCAGCCAAGAACGAAAAAGGTCCCTTTAACATTGTATTTTGCTAAAATATCTAAAAGATTAATTAAGTTCTTCTTTATTCTTGACTCATATCGCTCCCAATTAGTAAAATTTACTATAGAATCTACTCCGCATAAGTGAAACCAATCTTCAACGTCAACCGTCAAAATATTAACAGTTTGCTTTTGCATTAGCTTCCTCTAACAAGTTCTCTAATTTTTCAAATGCAGTGTTCCAGTTATATTGTTCTTCAACAAATCTTCGCCCTGCTTTTCCAATCTTAGCTCTTAATATTTCATCATTTAGCAATTCTATAATTCTCTCAGCAAATCTTTCAGGTTTATCTTCACTAAATAAATCTCTTGCCGGTTTTGCTCCTATTCCTTCTAATACCTTAGTTGTTGTTACTACAGGAATGCCCATAGCCATTGCTTCAAGAACTTTATTCTGCACGCCCCTGGAAATCCTTAAAGGCGCTGCATATACCAGAGATTTTCGCAAATAGGGACGAATATCTTCAACACCTCCTGTAACAATAACACTCTTATCCTTTTTTAAACCTTTTATCTGTTCGGCAGGGTTTCTCCCGACTATATAAAATTTAACGCCTGGAATTTCTTTTTTTATCAAAGGAAAAATTTCTCTGTAAAAATAGAGCACGCCATCTACGTTTGCGAAATAATCCATTGCTCCGGTAAAAATAATATTCAAATCATTAGAACTATCAAAGTTATTAGAAAAATATTCTAAATTCACTCCATTGGGGATAACTGACGCATTTATATCCGGTTTAATAGACCGAAAAAGCTTTTGGTCTCTTTCAGCAACAAAGATACAGCGCTGAAAATTCTCAGCAATAAATTTCTCGTATCTTTTCATCCGAACTCCCTCAATCCTATATATTAATGACGCGGGGAAGCCGGTATATTGAGCGTTTTGCAGCCATTTATCAGAATCTACATCCACATAGTCCATAATTTTATAGGCCCTGTTGCTTTTCACAACATACTGCGCTACAGAAGAGCAATAAACGTAAATCATATCGAAGTCTATGGAATTCAACCAGATATTAATAACCCTTTGTAAATATCGGGAGCCAAAATATGCAAGGCTGAGCGGCCGGCCGATAATAAGATACAAAATCATCTTAAAATTAACCCAGAACTTGTTAATAAAGGCTATCTCTGCCTTTTTGCAATATTTCAATAAATCTTTTTGATATTTTAAATCATTCCTGTCATCAGCCAGACAGGCAAGATAAATATCGTGCCTCCGGGATAAATATTTAAGTATATTGAAGGAACGAATCTTATCGCCTTTATTTGGCGGATAAGGAACTCGATGCGCCAGAAACAAAATTTTCATATCTTTTCTCTCAATCTTCTGTTATGGAAGATTCTTCGCAATTCTTGGTCCAATAATTTTTGTGATAAATAGCGGCAACTTTTGCCAAATTTTGATTGCCACTTTATATTTTGGATTATCAGGATTTATCTCAGGCAATTTATCGCCGTCTCTTACCCAATATTGCCAGTAGAGTTGCTTCGGTTTTGCTCCCCACTGTACCTTGAATTTAAATGTGCCGGAGTTCCAGGAAGACCTGCCAAAATCAAAATACCTGTAACCTCTTTTAGAGGCATACTCTATCATTTTCCAATAAAGTAGCATGTTTGGATAAAGTTGCCGATACTTTCTTAAAGAATTCGACCAGGGTACTTCTAACGTATTCTTAAATCCTATCGTCAGACCTGAAGCAATAACTTTATTACTTAAGTATACAGAAAATATCTTTGTAATTTTAGGAAATTCATTCAAGATATTATTAAAGAAGCCCTTACTGTAAACAGGCGTTCCCAAATTTCTCATATTTACTGCAAATAACCTATAGAAATTATCAAGGCCTTCTTTTCCTTCTATTTCTGCTCTTAAACCAGCTTTTTCTGCTTTTCGTACTCGATTCCTTAGCTTCGACTTAAAATTCTTCCAAATATCCTCGGGATTTGTTTTCAGCTCTAAAAATAGTGTCACTTTTGTCTTTTTTGCTGGAAGAGATAAATTATGATTTTCAAGATGACGTAGCTCTATATGTTCCACTTTTTCCCTTTTGGCAATATTTATTGCCTCTTGTAAAAGTAACTCCTTAGCTTCTTTGTTATCTGTGCAAATGTCTCCATAACTACAGAAAGGTAGAGAAACGAAAAACCTGCCAAATACCCTACTATTAAGCAAAACCAGAGGCAAAATCCCCTTAATCATTCCATCATTTTCAGCTGTTAAATAAAATGTCCTATGCCTAAAACTCCTTTCAATTACATTCTTCCATCCAATAAGATGATAAACGCTGGAATTGTTGTAATTTCTTACGTAATTATCCCATTCTTCCGTCTTTTGTTCTGTAAACCTACTTATGTGAATTCTGGAAACTTTCTGCATACTCGTTAACCTCTTTTAATTTAATTGTTATATTCTGTTGGGCAGTAGATAGTGTTTTAAATGTTAAAGTTCCGCTCGACGTTGATAATACTTCTTGTTGATTTACCTCTTTTGTATCAGGGTTTCCGATCGCCACAATATAATCTGCATCAGATTTAAGATTGCATATTAAATGCTGCAACTCATCTGTTTCGTTAATCTGTCCGTTGACCTGATAGGAAAGCTCATTTTGATATGTATCATCTTTGTTAAACATAGCTACTTTATCTGAAATTTGTAGGCCTATAGCATAATCTGATTTAATCTTATATGTCTCCGGCATTGATTCAATATCTGTATCGCAGGGATATAAGATATGCAGGAATATATCGTCTTTGCGAGAAACAGTTGGTTCTACTTCAATCCTCCATGCCCCGGGTTCTGCATATTTTTCTAATTTAAGGGGTACACCTTCATCTTGATTATAGCCATCTACCCAGAATTCATATTCCTCACCGCCTAAAATAGTTATCTTATGTTTTTCAGGATAGACTGTCTTACAAAACAACCGTCCTTTACCATTATCTATCTGTATAGTATCAGAAGCATAACTAGCATATCCTAAACCAGCATCAAGCAGTTCAGCATTTACTGGGCGAGGTTCGGTAATGGAGTGTAAAAGCCATATTTTTTTATATTCAGGATTAACGGATGAAACCCTATCAAAAATTATAAAATAGTATTCGGGTTTAAACGCAACAATCTGCCGGGTAAAGTGCGTTATTTTAGGATTATTAGTCTCAGCTGAAAAATATGGATTGTTGTAGGCATTTGTTATATTGGCATCTACATAAACATAATCTGAATTCTTTTCAAAATTTTCAATATCACCGGTTTCGTAGTGAGCACCGCTCTTTTTCCTTGATAAATAATCTGTTAAAGTGAAAGAATTCTGTTGGGCACTTCTCCGGTAGTACCAGACAACTCTCTGTCCCCCGTCATTTACTCCTGCTGATTTATAGGGCGATTGAAAACGTTCATCCGGCTGATATATAAGCACAGTGTTGTGAGCAATTGTTCTTGTATAATAATTCTCTCTATGTTTTGAGCCCCAATTAGCATAATATCCGGAATCAATCACTAAAGGGGCGTGTTTAAATATGGTGAAATTGCCCTGGTCTAAATGCTGATGTCCAGTAAAATAATCGCCGCAGTTGAATCTAAAAAATACATCATTTGCCCCCCATCCGCTTCGTATTACCACATAACCCAGGCTGTTTTTAGCAAAGATAGCTTCCAGGGGCAGGCTGTTTACTCCCGGTGAAACAGGAATAGCTGGCTCGTGAAATAATAAATATTTGAATAGATACCCTTTATAATAAACAGGGTCAGGCGAAATTCCCTTTTCTAATCTATCCAGAAAGTCTGAGCCATAAGTATCCTGATATTCGGTCGTTATAATTTCAAGATTTTGGACAAAGTTATCCCAGGGATAGCTTTTATGCGGCGAAATATCTCCCGATCTTATCCAGGTATTATCCGGCCGCAAATTATAAATATGAAAATGAAGCAATTTTCTCAACCAATTCTTTTGATTCTCAGCAATTTTTTCAAAGTAACTATAAGAAGGTTCAGTAGCGCTTTTATAGGCCTCCAAAAATTCCAAAAGATATGGCAGGCGTGCCTCATTCAAATATCCCAATCCCTCCGGCCAACTCCCCTCGAGATATTGAAATGCGTCAAAAGTATTCTCTAATTCATTTTTAGCAAAGGTGATAAATTCCTCAGCATCAGGGTGATCTCCCCATATAGCTAATCCTATCATCCCAACCGAGGCAATTTGCGCCATATCGCGGGAAAATATATGCTGGTCAAGCCTTAAATACCTTATCATTCGATTTGCTAATGCAGCCATCCTGTCTGTCAATATCTTTTTATCTTCCCTGCTAAAACTGGAAGAGTTATAACTCCAATCAAAACCAATGCTTAAATCATTCAGAACTTCGTATTTATTCCATATATTTGAAAGGTTTGAGGAATCTACAGCTGACTGAGAAGTATTTAGCATCAATTCAATAACTTTTTTCGCTCGTTTCTCATCATTGGTAACTAAATAACCAATTGCTCCTGTGGGAATTCCTCTTGACTGCGCATAGCCGTTTTTAATTCGGCTCCACCCTCTCTTCCAGTCACCGAACTGCACTCTTCTGCGGAGTTCTTTAATGTCAACTCCTCCATCCCATTTTTCCGACCTCAGAAAAATACGCGGGTGTTGAGAGTAAATATTTGCTCCCTCTGCAGATAAAACAAAATATTTTAAAAAAACGATTATCAGCAGAGAGAGAAAAATAACGCTCTTCAGTTTGTTCATGAAGGACTAATCTCCTTCTACAATTTGAAAATTATCAATTAGCAAAAAGGTATTTTCTCCGGCCCTGCCTCCATAAATTTTGATGCTAGAAAACTCCTCTCCTCTTTGAGGGGTTAAGCCCGTGTGAGAATTGTCTTTAAAAGCTGCAAATCCCACCGAACACCTTTTCCATTCATCTGTTGCCGGACCTTTGATATCAAAATAAAAGTTATCCCTTCTTTTCGGGCAATAACATTGGATGCGAAGCACAGAACCATCCCTGATAAAATAATCAAATTCTATTCGGGTGTTGCTTTCTATCTTCAATTTCCTGCCTTGAAAACGCTTGCTGGTAGCAGTGGCAAAATAGGGGTTATTGACTTTAGGTACCTGCAGGGCGTATTTGCTCCCTTGTGGGGTAATTTCTTTTGTAATTTTTCCTTTCCACCCTTCCGTTGAACCACTTTCAAAATTATTGTAAAAACCTATCCCGGTCTTTTCACCACTCGTACTCTTCGTAAATAACCTTTCTCCTTTTCTTTCAGACGAACCCTCGAATATAGAAATTTCCACTTTACGCTTAATCAGAAACACATTTACTGCAAGAGAAACCAAAAATAAAAAGATAAAAATCATCAATACTTTATCCTTTAACTTCACTAAATACCTCCTTTTTCACCTGAACCGTCTTCTTATAGATTTTAACCACTTGCTCAGCATTATGTTCCCAAAAATAACTCCGCTCAAAAATAGTCCTTCGGGCATTATTACCCAATCTTTTTCTAAGTTCTGGATTAGAAGCAAATCTAAATATTGCCTGTTTCAATTCTTGTATATCATTTGAGTCAAATAGTAGAGCATTTTCCTCATCCGTTAATATCTCTTCTATATTTTCCTGTCTAGGCGCAATGATCGCCTTACCCATCATCATATACTCAAATATTTTTAGCGGTGAGGCATAGGCAGTTATCGAAGGTAAAATAGCGACATCCGAAGCAGCGATATATTTCGGAATTTCTTCCTGATTTACCCGACCGGTAAAAGTGACCGACTCTTGAAGTGCATGGTTATGGACATATCTTTTTAAAGGTCCTTGTTCCGGGCCATCACCGATTAACATAAGATGTAGATTTTTCGTTTTTTCTTTAATTTTATTGAAAATCTCCAACAACATTTCTAAATTGTGCCATTTCTTGAAAAATCCCACAAAGCTTAAGACTGTTTTACCATTTAAGCTATATTGGCTGCGGATTTTTTCCCCACTATACCTTTCATTAAGTTGCTTAATATTTACACCATTGGGAACTACATAAATTTTATCTTCCGGAATCCCGATTTTTAGCAAATAGCCCTTCAAAACCCCGGAAACAACCATAATTTTATCTGCCTGTAAAAATATATTTTTTTCGGTAAATCGGGCCAATTTTTTAAATGTCAATTTTTCATATTTTTCCTTCTCGTAAGCCAGAGGAGAATTCACTTCCAGAAAAAGAGGAATATTATATCTCTTTGCGGCCATTATTCCGGCAAAATTATGCAGGCAATATCTTTCATAGATAAAATGAGGATGAAAGGTTCGTATAGTTTTGGATAATCTGAAATAACCTAAGATATTATAGGCCAATTCCATAAATTCATAAAAAATCATCGGAGAAAGACTTGCTATAGAACTCCAGAATTTATTATTTTTCTCTTGACTTTTATCTTTTTTGTTGACCAAGGCAGTTATTTTTACGGTATATCCTAAGCCCTGAAACGCGGTTATCATTTCAGAAATATGAACACCTTCTCCTCCATCTGCCTGTGTCCGATGATGATAAATAATTCTCATTTTTAATTAACTCCTTACGCCAGCAACTTCTGAAACAACCCACCGATATTTGCCAGATTTACCAGGTAAGATTTCATTTACAAATTTGATTTCTACCTCTATATTTTTCTCCATAAGTTTATATATTTTCTCTTTAATTAGTCTTACATTATTGGCATCAAAATCACTATCTCTGATGATTTCTACGATTATTTTAGATGTTGTTTTTTGGGTAACTTTAAATTGTTTCATACCTGTCAATTGTAATTCCCTAAGGATATAATTCACAGACCATGCATGTACAGCTTTCCCTGAAGGACTTACTAACATATCTGCTACACGCCCTTTAATATCTTCCATTATTGGTGATCCCCGACCACAGCTGCAGACCTCTTCCTTTCCAATTCCCATGTCTCCAATTTTGTATCGAATGAAAGGCATTCCAAAACCTACAAGATTAGTAATTACTATTTCTCCACTTTCTCCGGTTGAAACTGGTTTATTATTATTAATATATTCTACATATACTTGATCACTCATGATATGCATTCTTTTATTAGGACACTCGTAGGCAATGAGCCCTCCATCGTGAGAGCCATATTCATTAACTACCGGACAATCGAAAGTTGTTTGGATTAATTCCCGTTGGTGTTCATACAGCATTTCAGCAGTAGAGATAATCGCCTGGAGCTTTAAACTCTTTACATCGATATTGTTTTCGTTAAGAAATTGGGCAAACCGGTATAAAGCAGTAGCATACCCATATATAAATTTGGGATTAAAACGTCTTATTATTTCAATATATCGGTGCATAGACTTTTCAGATAAATCGAATGCCGATAACACAATAAGATTTAAAAAACGATCCTTAAAGGTTCTTATCCAATCACGCTGAGACAAATCAATCGGCGAACCCCACAAATCTATTTCTCTATCTCCAATATCAATTCCCCACCATCTTCGAGCCATTAACTTTGCTGCGTTATGATATGTTTCTTTAACCCTATCTGTATAAAAAAATAACGGCTCTCCGGTAGAACCCCCAGTAGAATTTCTGAGTAACTTTTTCTCGTATCCTCTGGCGATAAGTTCTGTCAAATTCTTTTTAATGTCATCCTTGGTTAAAAAAGGCATCTTTTGAAAGTCGGAATAATCTTTAATATCTTTGGGCTTAAGCCCTATTTTATTCCAGCATTTCTGATAATAGGGTACATTTTTATATGCGTGTTTCAATAAGGCCTTCAGCTTCTTCCACTGCAACTCCTTTACCTGCTCAGGGGAATACCATTGTGTTTTTTCTAACTCAGTAAAATATTTCAGGGTTTTCCTCCCTCTCAAAAATTCATGAACAGGATAAAAAAAATACTTTACAATAGATTTATTCACTGGAATATCTCTCCTAACGGAATCAAATTGTTATTAAATTAGAGTAGATGCCGTCTAATTTTTGAACTACCATTTTAAAGTCATATTTTTCTCGTGCTAAGTTAAAATTTCTCTTCCCCATTTGAAATCCTATTTCTCTATTTTGCATCAAAAATAGTATTTTTTTCGCTATGCCCTCATAATTGCCGGGTTCTACCAGAAATCCGTTAACGCCGTCTTGGATTATCTCCGAGATTGCTTTTATATTAGACATTATTAAAGGTAAACCGGCTGCCATAGCTTCTATCATTGCAATTGGAAAATTTTCTGCATAAGATGGCAGAATAAAAACGTCAGACTCAGACAAAAGATTATATTTTTCCACGCCATCTACAGGGCTAAGGATATTGACATTTTTCGTAAGATTATTCTGGTTGCACATTGCTTTAATCTCTGTTCTCACACCAGAATCTTCTTCCGGGCCTACAATTTTTAGAAGAAATTTGTCATTTTTCTCCAAAATAAGAGGCATGGCTTTAACAATATCATAAATCCCCTTGCGTTTTCCCAGGGCTCCTAAAAAAAGAATTGTAAAAATTTTTGTTGGTTGTTTTCTTTTCTCTTTCAATTTAGCATAATCAGAATGTTGAAATCTCGATATTGATACTCCATTAGGAACAATTTTTATCTGTTCTTTATCTACTACCTCTTGAAAGAATCTCTTCCAATGTGAAGAAAGAACTATAATTTTATTTGATTTTCTTAGAATTGTCCGAAGTATTACTTTTTTTATTTTGCTACTATTCCTGTAAAAATCTATAAAGCTTGCACCATGAATATGCAATATGACCTTTCTTAAAAATAATTTAGCGATCGCAAAATCAATAGAACTTCTAAAAAATGACAAATGACTGCATATGTGAATGTGAACTAAATGTGGCCTTTTTATAATTAACGCCCAAATAAGTTTTAATATTAAAAATAACTGATAACCTAATCCTACAATCAATGGCCTGTTTTCTGATGTCTTTTTTGAAGTATCAAAATGAACCAGATTGTATTTTTCTTTTAAATTTGAATCTAACATGTCCCTCATGTAAATAGCCATTCCCCCAACCGGAGGAGGCACCATACCAAGTACTAATATTTTTTTCTTACACATATCCATATTCTAGTTTTTCCATTCTTTCCGATTTGTAAAGATGTACACATAATATCGCATCGGCAATTCCCAAATACCACCAGAATGGATCTAATGTTAATCCGGTATGGAATAAGCCATTAATAAGGTATCCAATCAATGCTACCCAAATAGCATTGCTGAGGGTAGCCATTCTGGTATTTTTTAGTCGCGCTACTTCCCCAAGCCGTTTAATAATAAAAAATAAAATTAGAATGACGATAATAAAACCAAAAATACCTATCTCTAGCAAAGCAGTAATGAGCATGTTATGAGATACCATATTTAATAATTCAGGAACATACCTTCCTATAATTAATTCAAAATTATTTTGACCTATCCCTATCAATGGATAATCTTTGAAAATTTGAATACTTGCGGTCCAGGCCTTTATTCGCAACATAGCCGAAGCTTCCTGATTATAATTAGGGATAGTATTTATCCAACTCCAATAATACGATGGAATTAAAACGCTGGCCGATACGCCGCCCAAAATTGCCATTATCCACACCGACAACTTTTTCCTATATAAAAATATCAGTATAAACAACATTACTCCTATGCTTAAAAATCCTGACCGTGAGCCTGTAGCTACCAGACTGATTATCCAAAGAGGCAAAGCAATAAGGCTGACTATCTTTTCTTTTTTTTCACCCTCCATAAGCTTACAAAACAAAAATGGGAAAGTCATACATAACATCATAGCGAGATAATTAGCACCACCGCTTTGCCCAAGACCAGGAGCATTCACTCGTATCCCTTCCGAAGCTGCACCATAAATAAAATATTTAACTAAAATTACCTTTACATAATATAATACCCCAATCATTATTATCCACATTGTAATATTTATCCTTTTATATGACGTAAGTAAATTAATAAGCAAAAACATGAAGACGAAAATCTTTAAAACCTTGATATTATCTTGAAAACTAATTGTGCTTGATGCTACTGCCGTAAATGAAGAGAGCACCATAAGTCCTAACAAAATAAGACTTAATTTAATATTGAGTGAAAAAATTATTCTTTCTTTCCTGCGAAATAACCATCCTAAAAACACAGCTAAGGTTAACCAGAATACATATCTTTGAATAAAAATAGGAGCATTCCATATATCTGGTCGAAAAAAATAAAGTATAACAAGGAGCAATGCACCCAAAAAAGGACGCAAGACAGATAATACAAAAGCAAAAGGCAAAGCTAAAATAATTAAAATTAACCTTAGAGACATAAACTCCTTACTTCCGGTTTATATGATTTTTACCGAGATCAAGATACAAACCTTCATATGAATCAATCATTTGCTCCATATTAAATTCATTTTCTGCTTTCTTTATTCCGCTAGTTCCCATTTCCCTTCGTAAATCTTCCGAATTGATAAGCATCAAAATAGCTTCAGCCAATGCTTGAGGATCGTTAACCGGAATAAAAAGTCCATTTTTTCCATCCTCTATTAACTCAAGATTTCCACCAACTCTTGTTGCTATTATTGGTAAACCTGAAGCCATGGCTTCTAGAATTACATTAGACATTCCTTCTAAAAGCGAACAACTAACAAAAATATCCATTACCTGCATCCATTGAGAAGTATTATTTTGCCTCCCTTTAAAAACCACTTTTTCTTTTATGTCCAGTTCGGAAGTTAGTCTCTTTAAAAATTCCATCAAAGGCCCATCGCCGATAATTATACATTTAAAGTTATTAATTTTTTTTGCAATTATTGAAACCGCTTTAATAAAGCTCTTAGGGTCTTTTATGGGAGTTAGACTTCCAACCATTCCAATTAATATATCATTAGGGCAAAATCCAAATTTTTCTTTTTGTTTAGCCTTATCTAAAGGAGGATGAAATTTTTTGGTATCTACTCCGTTATAAATTGTTTTTACTTTATCAGGGGGGATATTATTTATCGAAATCCATCTTTCAGTAGTGTCTTTTGATACAGTGAATATTCCATCTGTCCATTTACTTAAAAAACGCACAGCTACTCTCCTTCTGAAAGGAAAACCTTGATTTGTGAGAAAACCGTGAAAGCTGTGAATTATAACGGGGGTTCGAGATATTTTAGCTGCTAAAATAGCATCCATAAATGTTCCCCAATTGCGTGTATGAACAATATTGGGTCTTTCTCTTCTAAAGATAGCAGCAAGTCGAAATGGTAGAGTAATATCATGTTTTCTGGATTTAAGTTCATAAATCGGAACTGCCCTATTTAATCTATTCTGAAGTTCTCCGCTTTGACTACAGCAACAGATAACATGCGAGAATTTATTACCATTAAGTCCATTAATTACATTTATTAAACCATTCTCAAGCCCGCCAGTCCCTAAAGAATAAATGATATGAGCGATTTTTATCTTTTCCACTGTCTCATTAGTAATTTTTTTATAACTTTTTTAGCTAGTTTTAGATAAAGACCTTTTTTGAAACGATTAGTTCCAATAAAATGTAAAAAGTGACTATCTTCGTAATGGATTTTAGGATGGGCATAATAACCTGCATATTTTGAATAAGGCAAGACTATCGATGCTAAAGAATTAGATATAATAAAATTAGATGTAACTTGTTCGCTTCCCCAATTCGACCATTTTGAACCAACAATTTTCTCCATTTCTTTAGAAAATCTTCCTACTTCCAGCCGAGAAAAAGACCCTTTAGCAAAACCTGCAAAGCCCGCAGACCCCCTTACGTATTTCAATTGTTCATAATTAGGAATTTTATCAAGATTTTTTTCTGCAAGTACTTGAATATGGCTACTATTCACGGCCTTCATCCTTTCACAAACGACACTCATAGGTTGAATTCTCTGTCTTGAAGGGCCACTGAGTAAAAAACTGCGATTTGTCCTAATACAATCAGTCACTTCCGGAATATTATGCAAAGCTATGTTGTCTGAATCAAGTTGAATTACATAGTTTTCCTTAACATGATCTAAAATAAATAAGAGTCGTTCCCAGCAACCTCCCTGAGGACATTTCCCGGTATTTATATTACTAATTAACACTATCTGAGATGGAGATACATGGTAAGTTAACAATTCTATATCTTTCGAAGTTAATGTCCCATCATTTAGGATTATTATTTCTCCTTCTCTAAGGTAAAAAAACAAAGACTTTATAGCGATAAGATACATCATTACATCTGAATGAGAAACCATACTAACAATTATTAATCGACCTTTCTTCGCTTCTATTGGTGGTGTTAACAACATATCGCTACAGCAAATGTTAAACCATGACTTTTTAATTCTTTCTCTAACTCTATATAGCATTTAAAGTTTAACCTCCCTATCAGCAAGCAACTATATATCCAATCCATTGCACAATTTTCAAGAGTTTATTTCTTTTCGAAGATTTAAAATATCTTCTAAAATTTGCCCAAGCTGTTTGGCTTGTTTTTTTCTGTTGTATATTTCAATATTAGATGGAGACGAAAAATCTTGTTTGTTTTTAAATTGTAGATAAATATCTTGAAAACGTCCATATATTCCCTTAACATCACTGGGATTGGCTCTGAAGTAGCTGGCTTTTGCAGATTCTAAGGTTTCAACTATGGCGGTATTTTCAGGAGCTAAGGCAAAAATGGATCTTCCGGCCTTGAGATATTCGAATAACTTAGCAGGTACTTGAAGTTCACAGCCAGGACCGTCAAAGCCAAACACTAAGA
>SDBT01002039.1_pt1 | contig 36199 bp, 40 predicted proteins | sample 2277101 | NCBI WGS metagenome assembly SDBT01 (sample SAMN10404973, study PRJNA504765) | marine sediment metagenome | isolation source: marine sediment core GS10_PC15, 103 cmbsf | place: Arctic Ocean: Southern Knipovich Ridge | collected 2010 | reverse complement strand
TAAAGTAGAGCGGGTTATTCAAACAATACAGCTTCTTGGAAGACATTTCAAATGTTGGGATTCAGCTGTATATTATTACAACTATAGACGTCCTCATAGTAGCCTTGAAAATAGAGGTCTCAGAACTCCTTATCAAGCGTTTATTGATAAAACAAGAGTAAATAGTAAAAGAGTGTGTTGAAATTATGAAGTTGAAAAACCAGGAGAAACTTAATTCAGGATACCACAATCTAGGTTATACACTAATGACAGCCAATGTTTCTAATGCTGCATTAAAAGTTCCACTTGGGCGCATTGCTTTTGTTACCATTTCAATATTTGGTTTATAATAACCACCCATATCAACTGGTTTTCCTTGTACAGAATTCAACTCATCGATTATCTTGGTCTCGTTATCTGCAAGTTCTTGTGCAAGTTTTGTAAAACGCTCTTGAAGTTCAATATCTTTTATCTGCTCAGCCATAGATTGTGCCCAGTATAATGTAAGATAGAAATGACTACCTCTATTATCCAACTCATTAACCTTTCGAGAAGGAGACTTATTGTTTATAAGAAATTTACTAGTTGCTTGATCAAGGGCCCCTCCTAAGACTTGGGCGTTCGCATTATTGGTTGTTTTACTTAAATGTTCCAATGATACTGCAAGAGCGAGAAATTCGCCAAGGGAATCCCATCGTAGATGACCTTCTTCTAGAAATTGCTGAACGTGTTTTGGTGCGGATCCACCTGCTCCAGTTTCATATAACCCACCACCATTCATGAGAGGTACTATTGAATACATTTTTGCACTGGTACCTACTTCAAGAATCGGAAACAAGTCTGTCAAATAATCACGTAATACGTTACCGGTAACTGAAATCGTGTCTTTACCATCTTTCATACGTTCTATTGAGAAACGTGTGGCTTCTAATGGCGACATGATATGGATTTCCAAGTCATTTGTATCGTGATCTTGTAAATAGCGGTTTACTTTTTCGATAAGTTGTGTATCATGCGCTCTGTTTTTATCCAGCCAGAAAACAGTAGGCCATCCGGTTGCTTTTGCTCTATTTACAGCAAGTTTTACCCAATCTTGAATTGGAAGATCTTTTACCTGACACATTCGCCAGATGTCTCCTTCTTCAACGGTGTGTTCAAGCAATGTTTGCCCCGAAGCAGCAACAACATGAATTACTCCATTGCCAGGGCATAAAAATGTCTTGTCATGAGAACCATATTCCTCTGCTTTTTGTGCCATAAGACCAACATTTTGAACTGTTCCCATTGTTGTTGGATCAAAAGCTCCATGTTTTTTACAGAAATCAATGGATTCCTTATACACTCCAGCATAACTGCTGTCAGGTATCACAAATTTTGTGTCATGAAGCTTTCCGTCTGCACCCCACATTTGCCCTGAATTCCGAATTGCAGCTGGCATAGATGCATCGATAATCACATCACTAGGGACATGAAGATTTGTGATGCCTTTATCAGAATTTACCATCGCAAGTTTCGGTCCATTTTCAATACATTTCTTAATGTCGGCTTCGATTTCTGTTCTTTTTTCTTCAGGCAAAGTCTTGATTTTTGCATAAAGATCACCTAGACCATTGTTCGGACTGATACCAAGTTCTGCAAAAACAGAATCATGTTTTTCAAAAACATCCTTAAAGAAAACAGAAACCACATGACCAAAAATGATAGGATCCGAAACCTTCATCATTGTGGCTTTCAAATGAACAGAGAACAATACGTCCTTCTTTTTTGCATCTTCTATTTGTTCCTTGAGAAATGCCCGTAAAGCACGTTTATTCATAACTGTTGCATCAATGATTTCACCATCTATAAGGGCTAGTTTTTCTTTGAGAACCTGAGAATCCCCATCTTGATCAACGAACTCAATTCTAGCGTCTCCTGCTGTGGCTTCTGTAATTGTTGTAGATTTCTCGTTAGAGCAGAGGTCTCCATTGTTCATATGTGCAACATGTGATTTTGAATCTTTTGTCCATTCGCCCATTGGATGCGGATTCTTTTTTGCATAATTTTTTACAGGGGCTGGAACTCTCCGATCTGAGTTTCCTTCTCTTAAAACAGGGTTTACAGCACTCCCTTTAATCTTGTCATATCTGGCTTTAATCTCTTTTTCTATCTCGTTTTGAGGATTCTCCGGATAGTTTGGTAGATTATAGCCATGCTCTTGTAATTCTTTTATTGCTGCTTTCAGTTGAGGGAGTGAAGCACTGATACATGGTAGTTTAATGATATTTCCTTCTGGTTTTTTGACAAGATCACCTAATTCTGCTAAATCATCAGATTGCTTCTGACTCCCAGTGAGCTTCTCAGGAAACTTTGCGATAATTCTTCCCGCAAGCGAGATATCTCTTGTTTCAACGCAAACATCTGCAGCATCTGTGAATGCTTTGATAATAGGAAGAAAAGAGTAAGTTGCTAAAGCGGGCGCTTCATCAACTTTGGTATAAATAATCTTTCCAACTTCATTACTCATATCAATCGTTCTCCATTAATTATTTATTTCACTTTTTCTGGTTCATCAGGCATCATATATTCAATGTCATCCCATGGGTGTCTGTAAAGTCCGGATTTCAGCCGCTTCTGATCCATAATATGACCCATGAAACCAATACTCCTTCCGAGAACAAAGAATGCATTGAGAATTCCAAGATCTACAAACTCCCTTACTTCATCTCTTGAATATCCTATACCACGTAACATATCACAACACAATACGCCAATACAACCATCAACGTTTAGAATCAGGTTGTTTCTTTTTGATGTCGTGAGTTTCTCAACAGATAATGCATAATCAAGTGTTTCAGTTACAGGAAATGTCTTCTTTGCAAAATCCACCATGAGTGTTACTCGAACATCAGGATTTGTCACTGACTTAATTCGGTGTCCTATACCTTGGATGTTTACATTTTTACCCTTCATATCTGTAACCATGAAGCTTGGCTCTTCACCAGCGTAGAGATATTTTGTGAAGTGATTTGCCGATCCTTGCACTGCTCCACCAAAACGAGGCCCAATAGTTAATAGACCACTCACAAGTGAAGAGATTAAATCTTTTCCCGCTCGCGATGCAATAATTGAGTTGTGTGCACCAGAAACAGCTGGTCCATGATCCGCAGTAAGTAATACGACACGTTCAATGAACTCTCGTGCCCATGCTGGCAGATCTTTCTTAAACCACAAGAGACCTATCACTCCACCAAGTCCCCATTTTTCTTCAAAGATTCTACTGATCGTCACACCGCAGTATCGCAATTCTTCTCCACGATCATCAGAAATAGTTGAAATAAAACTTGCAGGTTTTCTAATCATTCCTTGCCTTAGAGCAACTGCATAATCAAGTGGTATTACTGGCGGCTCGACATCAGGTATTGGTTTATGTTTTCCACTTTTCACTAGTTTTGTATACGCTTTTTTGATTTGTTCATCAAAATCATCAAAGCTTTTTGGAACATATACACCTACATCCTTGAATGCTTTGTTTTTTGCATCAGCTGTTTCCCGATCTGTACCTGCTCTTGCTCCAGCATGACCAAATTGTACTTCTGCTGGAAATACTTTTGAGCATGTCCCAATACACCAGGCAACTACTGGTTTTTTTATCCGTCCTTTTTTGATCGCATCGATTACTTCGTATTCATCAGTTCCACCGACTTCACCAAGTAGTACCGTCATTTTGATGTCTGGGTTTTTCTCATATCGCATCATATGGTCTATAAATGTGGACCCGGGGTATCTATCTCCCCCTATTGCTACACCCTCGTAGACTCCATCTGTTGTCATAGCAATGATATTATTGAGCTCATTGCTAAGTCCACCAGATTTTGACACATATGCAACACTACCCTGACGGTGCAACTTTGAAGCTATAATATTATCTAGCTGTCCGGCTGTGTTTCCTATTCTAAATCCACCTGCGGAAATACCTCCAACGGTTGCAGGACCAATTATCCATTTGTTTTTTTCTTTTGCAATTTTAATAAGTTCTTTCGTTCTTTGTTCAGGAATGCCTTCTGCAATGATTGCAACAGAGCGAATTGTTTTGGTTTCAAGTGCTTCTTTGCTTGTTTGATAGGCTGATCTGAAGCTTGCAAAGTTTACCATGAAGTCTGCTTCTGGATGCATCTTTGTTGCTTCCGGGATGGTTTTAACCATTGGTATAAGTACCTCTTTAGTTCCCCAGAAACATTTATGCATACCATCACGAGTTGGATTAACTATTACAACAACGGATGGTTCTTCACGTCTGCAAATATAATCAAAATCTAGCATACGTTGAATTGCACGTGTTTGAAAACCGAAAACAATTGCTTTCGTGTTTTTATCCATTATAATATAATCGGGTCTTTTTCCTGATTTCTTAGTTTTTGTCATGGTAATCACCTCCATTATTTTCCCCCTAAAGCCATATCTACAATACGTGTCATATGGGTCTCAGGTCCATAGACATCAATTGGAATTCCAAGTTCTTCACCAAGATCTTTCATGATTTTAAGCCCCTCTTTGTAGTTTGGCCCCCCTCGTCTTACATAGATTTTCACTTTCGTATCTTTGAGTTTCTTTTTGTAATCGCGAAGTGCCATTGTAATGCCGGTAAATGTTTTTGCAACATCGGTAAAGTTTGCTATACCTCCACCTATGAGTAAAAATTTAGGTCGTCCTTTTGGATCTTTCTCCCTGGTCAATAAATCAAGAACAGTTTTTGCATATTCATACGTGAGATCAGTTGTTGGATTCCCACTATATTCTCCGTAATTTGCAAGTTCATCTCTGTAACCTAAGTCAACGATGGTATCGGTGTAAATAACACTACCACCACCACCAGCAACCATGGTCCATACTCGTCCTTTTGGATTTAACACAGTAAGTTTGAGTGAGGCTCCGCTCTTTTCATCCATCATCTTGATGTATTTTTCTTCTTTTGATAGTTTTCTTCCAAATGGTGCAGGAAATGTAAGATCTCCCCATTTGTCACTGCTTTCAAAATGACCGGTATCATCAATTCTTGCAACCAGATCAAGTGGTATTATTTCTTTTCCAGATACTACAAATGGGTTGATTTCAAGATATGCGTAATTAAGTTCTCTATAAAATTTGTATAACCCTTTGATAAATTCTGCAAACATTTTCTTGTATTCTTTTGGGGTATCTTTAGGAAGTTTACTTTCAATATTGACTTTATTTACATCTTGATCAACATCAATTTGGATTTCTGAAACAGTTTTCCACACAGATTCAATGTCCACACCGCCATGGTTAGAGAAATAAATCATGTCGCCTTCACGATTGCTTTTTATCGCAACATAAAATTCTCCTTTATGTGGGACAAATGGTTCAATTATAAAATGAGTCAAAACTCCGTTTACTTTTCCAACTTTTGTCTCTTTGTTCATATGCTCTTTAATCCATTTCTTTGCCTCTGTAAAACTAGCATTTGCTTTGATCAAACCATGTTTACCACGTTTTCCAAAAAGTTGATCGGGTTTTACCACTAACTTCTCAGTGTTAAGCCATTTATGTTTTTTAGGGAGATCATCAAGTTTCGTTTTTGGATCTACCAGTACAATTTTTCCGGGGAATTTGAAATCCTTGCTTATGCACTCTGTCCAATATTTAGCAAGCATTTTCTTTCCATCATATTCTCTTATTCCTCTTTGAGCCATATTTTTTCCTCCGTATTTTACTCATATATTAATTATCTTTCATGTATGCAAGTGTACCACCTGCAAGTATAATCTTTTTTTGTCTATCTGAAAGATTGTATTCAACCTCAAATTTTTCACCATTTGTTTTATTTTCCACTATTAATGCCCCTCCTTGTTTGATGATGTCTCTGATGTCTGGCAATTCAAGTTCATCTCCTTGAGATATTTTTTCATAATCACTTTCGTTTTTGAAAACTAGTGGAGCAATCCCGAAGTTGATGAGATTTGCGGTATGAATCCGTTCAAATGATTTTGCAATAACTGCCTTCACACCCATATACATGGGACATAGTGCAGCATGCTCTCTTGAGGAGCCTTGGCCGTAACTCAGACCTGCGATGATAATGTTGTGTTTTCCACTATCTCGTATTTTTTCTGCACGATCATGAAACGTGGGGTCAACTATTTCAAATAAAAACTCTGAATATTTTGGGACATTCGATCGGTATTTCATCTTGCTTCCTGCAGGAATGATGTGGTCGGTTGTGATGAGGTCTTCTACTTTGATGGTTACTTCCCCTGCTATTGTATCTGTCATTGGATCGCTTTTTGGCGGATCACCAATATTGGGTCCACGATAGATCTCAATATCTTCTGGATGTTCTGGCGGATAAATGAACATGCTGTCATCAATGTAGAATTTCTCTGGCATTTTGACATCTGGATATTTTATCCCCTTTTTCTCTAGATTACGTGGATCAGTCATTTTACCAGTGAGTACCGCAGCTGCTGCTGTTTCTGGGCTGACAAGGTATGCTTGTGCGCTTTTTGTCCCAGAACGACCCAAAAAATTCCGATTACTTGTCCGCAAAGATACTGCATCTGTTTTTGGTGACTGACTGTTTCCAATACAGAATCCACACGCTGATTCTGCAATACGTGCACCTGTCGATATCAAATCTGCAAGTCCTCCTTCACGAGCAATGTTTTCAAGAACCTGCTTTGAACCTGGAGCAATGACAAAGCTGACGTTAGGATGCGCTTTCTTTCCTTTCAGAATTTTTGCAACTGTCATAAGATCCTTGTATGATGAGTTTGTGCAGCTTCCAAGACATACTTGATCTACATCCATCCCCTCCAGCTCTTTCACTGTCTTAATATTTCCAGGGCTATGTGGATATGCTGCAAGTGGGACAAGTTCGCTGAGATCAAGATCAACGACTTTGTCATATTCAGCATCAGAATCGACTTTCATCTCAACCCATTCATTTTCTCGGCCTTGAGCCTTGAGAAATGCTTTTGTTACTTCATCACTTGGAAAAATAGATGTTGTGACGCCACATTCGGCACCCATATTTGTTATTGTAGCTCTTTCAGGTACCGATAAAGTTTTTACTCCTTCTCCTCCATATTCAAACACACAGCCAACATTGCCTTTGGTGGTAAACATTTCAAGCATCTTTAAAACGACATCTTTAGCGGTAACCCATGGTTTGAGTTTACCTGTTAAATTCACTTTGATTACTTTAGGGCAGGTGAGATAAAATGGACCGCCAGCCATTGCAACAGCAACATCAAGACCACCAGCGCCAATCGCAATCATACCAACACCACCTCCTGTTGGTGTATGGGAATCACTTCCAAGTAGTGTTTTTCCTGGTCGACCAAAACGCTCTAAATGAACCTGGTGACAAATACCGTTTCCTGCACGTGAATAAATAATTCCATATTTCTTTGCAACACTTTGAAGATACTTGTGGTCATCTGCATTTTCAAAACCAATTTGAACAGTGTTATGATCTACATAGCTGACTGATAGTTCTGTCTTCACACGTGGAACATCCATAGCTTCAAATTGTAGATCTGCCATAGTTCCTGTTGCATCCTGAGTCAATGTTTGATCTATATTTATTGCAATCTCTTCACCAGATGCCCATTTACCTTCTACGATATGTTTTTCAAAAATTTTTTGAACGATATTTTTTCCCATAATTATCTGCCTCTCCGCTTCGTATATGATATTGACTTGGGGAATTAGGACAATACAAAATTACTACTTAAATTATTTGTATAATACTCTGTAAAAAGGTACTTATACCACAAGTTTATTCAGGCAAATCCTCATTACCTAACATTGGGAGGAAAAAAGATATGTTAATGATTGTAAGATTGTACCCAAAAACTGATGTAAGTAGAGTATGGAATTATGTAGAAAATGAGATTAAAGATGAGAATGACGAGCAAATTACGCCATTATATGCCACCCAAGCAGAGGGCATGATGAACGTCGGTATCATTTTTGATGTAAAAGAGCCAGATAGCCTTGCCAAATTTATCACCGAGGAAATTGTGAAATGTGATGAAGTGCATCATACAAAAACAGTATCGCTCATGAAACCCGTGTTTTTCCCGATACCAAAAAAGAAACCAGAAAACATCCAAAGATATGTGATACGTATCTATGCTCACCCACGGGAGTATAGAAAGATATATAATCATCTGGTTGACCACAAGTATCCATTTAATCTTTTCCCGATCTATATTTCGTATTCTCTTGGAGATGAGGATATCATTATGAGCCTTGCTGCTGACTCAGAGCAAACAGTTAATAAATTCCTTAAGGAACATATTCGAATGCTTGATGGCGTGGATCAATCTTCATATTATCCTGTTCATAGAGCTAAACGATTTGCCCCTCTTGCAAAACTGATAGAGGAACAGAAAGAGCATCTTGATAAGAAGTCATTGAAGAAATCAAAGGATGAATTTGATCTTGATTTTGACTGGGTTGAAAGCTTTGAGGAATATGCAAAACTTACTGGAGCATTTCCTGGAGACTACTAAAAAAAATTAAAGGTGTAAGAAAATGGCAGAAGAAAATATATCTGTATTACTTAATGAAAAACGTGTTTTTAAACCAAAGGAAGAATTTATCAATCAAACAAACGTGAAGCAGTGGATGGATAAACACAACATAAAAGATCTCGATGAACTCTATAAAAAAGGTGAAAACTGGGAGTGGTTCTGGGAAGAAATTTCAAAAGATCTTGTTGAATGGTACAAACCATATGATAAGGTTGTTGAATGGAATCCACCATATGCGAAATGGTTTGTTGGCGCTCAATATAATATTGTTCATGATGCACTAGATCGACATGTGAAGAGCTGGAGGAAAAACAAGGTTGCCTTTATTTTTGAAGGTGAGCCTGGTGATGTACAGAAATGGACGTATAACGATGTATACATAGAAGTAAATAAACTTGCAAATGCAATGAAAAAACTCGGTGTGAAAAAAGGCGATCGTGTTAGCATTTATATGCCAATGCTTCCTGAGTTGCCAATTGCCATGCTCGCTTGTGCAAAGATTGGCGCTATTCATTCTGTTGTATTTTCTGGTTTTAGTGCAAATGCATTCAGAGACCGAATTATTGATTGCGAGGCCAAAGTTGTTATCACTTGTGATGGTTTTTGGCGACGTGGTAGAAAAGTTTACCTAAAAGAGCAGGCTGATGTAGCACTAGAGCGGGCTCCATGTGTTAAACATGTTATTGTGTTTAAACGAACTGGAGATGGGGTTCCTTGGACTGCTGGTAGAGATGTCTGGTGGCATGATCTTGTTTTTGATTCTCCTAAAGAATGTGAAACTGAGAAACTTGATGCAAATGATCCTTTATTCTTCTTGTATACTTCTGGGACGACTGGTAAGCCTAAGGGTATCATCCATGCACATGGTGGATATGCTGTCGGTACTGCACATACACTCAAATGGGTATTTGATATGAAGGATGAAGATATCTGGTGGTGTGCTGCTGATATTGGTTGGATAACTGGTCATAGTTATATTGTGTATGCTCCTTTGATTCTTGGTGCAACATCTGTCATTTATGAAGGTGCACCAAATTGGCCAGAGGCTGACCGATGGTGGAAAATTATTGAGAAATACAATGTGACAACATTGTACACTTCACCTACTAGTATAAGGTTTTTTATGAAATATGGTGAGGCGTTGCCAAAGAAACATGATCTTAGTACTTTACGGATTCTTGGGTCTGTTGGTGAGCCGATAAATCCTGAGGCATGGATGTGGTATTACAAATATATCGGTAATGAAAACTGTCAGATTATGGATACTTGGTGGCAGACTGAGACCGGGAATTTTGTTATATCGCCGCTGCCTCTTACGCCATTAAAACCTGGCTCAGCTACAAAGGCATTACCTGGTTTTTCTGCAGATGTATACAATGAGAAAGCTGAGCCTGTTCAGAATGCAGGGGGAAACCTTGTCCTTACGCATCCGTGGCCTGGTATGCTTCGCGGTATTTACAAGAACCCTAAACGGTATCAAGAGACGTATTGGAATAAATTCAAAGACATCTATCTTGCCGGTGATGTCACCCGAAAAGATGATGATGGCTTCTTCTGGATTCAAGGGAGAGCAGATGACGTGTTGAATGTTTCTGGTCATAGAATTGGGAATTCTGAAGTGGAATCTGCTCTTGTCAGTCATCCTATGGTTGCAGAAGCTGCAGTTATTGGAAAACCACATGAGATCAAGGGAGAATCAATTGTCTCCTATGTTGTACTTAAGGAAGATGCTGAGGCAACGGAAGAACTTCGTAAGGAATTATGGGCGCATGTCGGTAATGAGATGGGTAAAATCGCTCGTCCTGATGAAATATGGTTTGTTAACGATGTACCAAAGACTCGTAGTGGTAAAATCATGAGGCGTGTTATACGAGCGAAATCTCTTGGCAAAGATACTGGTGATATTTCTACGCTTGCAAATCCAGAAGCAGTAGATGAGATTGGAAAGGCAAAATAAAATAAGCCGATCTCTTCTTTTTTTCTTTATTTTGTTTTTTTCTGATAACTGTTATATAATGCTTGTTTGTTTTATTTGCATGATTGTAGGGAGATAACGTTTGTTTTTCAGAATTGCGGAAGAGGATTAAAAATGGATTATAAACATATTGAAGATGGAATTATTCAACTTATCAAAAAAGCAGAAACTGAACTGCCAACAGATGTGATTGAGGCTTTAGAACGTGCGTATAATGTAGAGGATGGCGTTGCAAAAACTCAGATTGATGCAATTCTTAAAAATATCGATCTTGCAAAAAAATCACAGCGTCCTATGTGTCAGGATACTGGTATTCAGACGTTTTTTGTGGATATTGGCGTAGATTTTCCACAGATTTGCAAGTTAAAAGATTTAATTATAGATGCAGTGAAAACTGCAACAAAAGAGATTCCGTTGAGACCTAATACGGTTGACCCGTTTTCTGGTGAGAATCATAAAGACAACACAGGGAATCATATACCTTATGTTACGTGGGATTTTGTTGAAGGTAGTGATGTTTCGATTACGGTGTTTCCGAAGGGTGGCGGGAGTGAGAATATGAGTAAGCTTGGTATGCTTAAACCTGGTGTTGGTTTAGAAGGTGTGAAGGATTTTGTTGTTGAGGAGATGATTAAAGCTGGTGGTCAGCCCTGCCCTCCTACTATTGTTGGTGTGGGAATCGGTGGTGGCGCGGATCTTTCGTTGAAGCTTGGGAAGAAATCTCTTCTCAGACCAGTTGGCGTTCGTCATAAAGATAAAGTTATTGCGGCGATGGAGGAAGAATTGATAGAGCGAATCAATAAGAGCGGTATTGGTCCTATGGGTCTTGGAGGAAAGATTACGGTGCTTGATGTTCATGTTGAGGTGGCTCATAGGCATCCTGCAAGCCTCCCTGTTGGTATTGCTGTTCAGTGCTGGGCTGATCGAAGAGCATCCATGGTGATTCATGCTAATGGGTCTTGGGAGGTGAAATAATTATGGAGTATCATCTGAAGTTACCTGTTTCATCTGAAGATATAAAGAGACTACATGTTGGAGATATTATTTTTGTTTCTGGTAGTATTTTTACTGCTAGAGATGAGGCGCATCTTATGATGCTTGAAAAAGATAAAAACAGTTTATCTTTTGATCCTTCAGAGATGGCGTTGTATCATTGTGGTCCTCTCATGAAGAAAACTGATGGTGTTTGGCAGGTGGTTTCTGCTGGTCCTACGACAAGTAACCGTATGGAAATTTTTGAAGATGAATTTATTGAAAAATATGGTGTGAATATTATTATTGGTAAGGGGGGTATGGGAAAGAGAACTAAAAAAGCACTTGAGAAACATGTTGGTGTTTATACTGCGTATACGGGTGGTGCTGGTGCACTTGCAGCAGATAAGGTGGAAGAAGTTCCAGCGGTGTATTGGCTTGATGAGCTTGGTATGCCAGAGGCTGTTTGGATATTTGAAGTAAAAGAGTTTGGTCCACTTGTTGTTGCGATGGATTCTTATGGAAAGTCTATCTATGATCGCAAGTAAAATCTATTTTTTTTGACAACTGTTGCAACAGTTAAGTATTAAAGGCATTATTTGTATTGTACCTATCAAGACTTCATGCGAGACGAACATACATTATGTTGTGGATAATAGTTAGTGTTTTAATAATTATTTTTCTTATTTTTGTTTCTGCATTTTTTTCAAGTTCAGAAATGGCTCTTATTTCTGTTAATAAGGCAGTTATTATTGATAAAGCAAGAAATGGTAATAAAAAAGCAAAGATTCTTGAAGGTTTGTATAAAAATTATGATAATGTGATTAGTGCTATTGTTATTGGAAATAATCTTGTCAATATTTTTGCTTCAGTTCTCGCTGGTTTTGTCGCCACAGAGTTTTTCGGAAACATTGGTATCGGTATTGCAACTGCTGTTATGTTTCTATTAGTCATCGTCTTTAGTGAAGCGACACCTAAAGCATTTGGAATAAAAAACGAGGGATTAGTTTTACGGGTGGCAAGACCGCTTTTGTTTGTCACAAAGCTATTTTATCCATTTGTAATTTTGCTAAATTCAATTTCTAATGGTTTATTGTCTCTTGTTGGTGAAAGGAGGAGAAAAGATACAGCTGTTACTGAAGATGAAATTATGGCGATGATGCGACTAGGTGAGGAAGAAGGAACCATTGAAAAGGATGAGCGGGAGATGGTTGATGATGTGTTTGAGTTTGATGAAACCATTGCCGATGAGGTGGATCAACCAAAGCATAAGGTTGAATTTATACATATGGATAATACGATTTCTGATTTAATTCAAAAATCTATTAAGACGGGATATTCTCGATTTCCGGTATATGGGAAAAATCATGATGACATTATTGGTATGGTTCATGTGAAGGATACATTGATTATTGAGGATGAGTCTCTTTCTGTGAAAAATATTATGAGAAAGATTTTGAAGATTGATGCACGTATGAAGGTGGATGATGTTTTCCGTGAGATGAAACGACATAAGACACATCTTGCATTGCTTCAAAATAAAAATAAGAAGACTTTGGGATTGGTAAGTATGGAAGATCTGATTGAGGAAATCTTTGGGGAGATATCAGATGAACATGATGTAAAAGATGTGGAATAGATTCTTTCTTTGAACCCTTTTTTATGTGTACTTTTGTATTTTCGGTAACGACTGTAAAGAATGCGGGTAACAGTTGTACAACAAGACGTTATAAGTAGAACATACAAAATAGGATGTGAGGAGATTGAAATGATAGATAATAAAACCCAACTCAGAACACTCTACGAAGATGCTGTATACCTACATCTTGTTCATAATGGACATAAGGTTAGAAGAGTCTCTGTAAGAATTTTTTGGAATGAAGACGGCTTAGAGTAATATCGTGATATATATGCCTGAATTGTTATGGTGTTGGCAGAAAGGCAATACACGGATTTATACAAGAAAATTTCGTGTTGCTGAAAATGCGATGCGTGAAGGTTTTTTCGTTAAGGTTTTACGGGATCGATCTCATATTTTTAAGAAGTAAGATGGTGTGTTCTTCTAACTTTTTAAGTGTAGTTGTTACTAGGTTTTTTAAAGTGGAATTTGTTACCGTTTTTTGGTTGTATAATATGATTGAAGAGTGTAATTTCAAATCAAAGATAATGCATCACGATTCACCTGGTTGTCGATTGACACCTACTAATATTGTTTGTCCAGGTGAAAATAATTGTATTTTATATCAGATTTATGCAAAGTTGGAACAGATCAAGGATGGGTAGATATATTCTTGATGGAGATCTCAATTGTTTCTTAAAATTCTACAGTTTTTTATAATCTCCAGCATCAAGTAAACCGTTGACTTCTGACTTATCAGCTATTTTCAACTCAACAAGCCATCCTTCTTCATAGGGACTTTCATTGATAATCTCCGGCGAATCATCAAGCTTATCATTAACTTTCACAATCTTTCCACTTAAAGGAGCATAGAGTTCAGAAACAGATTTCACAGATTCGACGACACAGAACTCTTCACCCTTCTTAATTTCTTTACCTATTTCTGGAAGTTCAACAAAAACAATATCCGTGAGTTCTGCTTGAGCATGATCAGAAATTCCAATAATAGCGATATCATCTTTTATTTTTATCCATTCATGTTCTTTTGTATATTTTAAACCATCTCTCACTTCATCAGCCATATTTATCAACACCTGTTATTTTCATTTATGTTTTAAACATTTTCTAATGTTTTTCTGCCCAGTCCTTTGGAATAATAGGAGGTCTAAGTACCTTTGCTTTGACAGGTTTCCCTCTGACAACAATTTCTACGATGCTTTCTTTTTCTCGATAATCCGGATGTACATATCCCATTGCAATACCTGTATTTAGACATGGAGACATTGTTCCACTAGTAATTATTCCCACCTTTTCTCCATTGATTTGTACCTCGCATCCGTGCCTTGGAATGCCTTTTTCAACACATTCAAAGCTTGTGAGGCGTTCATAATCTCCTTGTTCTTTTTGTTTCAACAAAGCATTTTTTCCAATAAAATCATGATCCCAGTTAACTGCCCAAGACATTACTGCTTCTAGAGGTGATCGCCCTCCTTCAAACTCGTTACCTGCTAGAATGAAGCATTTCTCAAGTCTCAGTGTGTCTCGTGCGCCAAGACCAATTGGTTTAATATCGAATTCTTCTCCTGCTTCAAGGATTTTATGAAATGCATCTTTTGCATCTTCTGTGGGAGTGATTTGTAATTCAAATCCCTGCTCTCCAGTATATCCTGTATGTGAGATGATACAATGCACTCCTGCAATATCGATATATTGACATCCAAAAAACTTTACTTCAGTTAGATCATTATCAGTAAGTTTCTGCAGGGTATCTCTTGATTTCGGTCCCTGTATTGCAAGAATGACAAAGTCTTTTGAAACATTTTCAACATCTACATTAAAGTTGTTTTCCTTTGCTTTGTCTTGCAGCCATTTAGTTATTGTTACATCCATTCCCGCATTTGGAATCATCATAAATTTGTCGTTAAGATGCATAAAGATAGTGTCATCAATTACGGTTCCATCTTCTCTAAGAATAGCTGTATATTGACTTTTTCCTTCAGGAATTCTTGGCGCATCTTCTAATGTTGTGAGACTAATGAGTTTTTCTGCATCAGATCCAGATATCCATATGTTGCTCATATGAGACACATCAAAAAGACCAACGTTTCTTCGAACAGCCATATGTTCTTCCTTAATTGATGTATATTGTATCGGCATTTCAAAGCCTGCAAATTTTGTAAATTTAGCTCCAAGTTCCTTGTGAATATCATGGAGTGGAGATTTTTTTACCATAATAATCGAGCGGGGTAATATCATAAACTATAGTTTAAGGTTTCGACAAAGTATTTATCAAACACTCTTCATAACAGACATTGAATGAAACCAACAAGGATTGCAGGTGTCTTCAGAAAAAACGATAAACTATTTACAGAAAATTTGAACTCTTGCAAAGGAATTAAGGTATATAACGAACGATTAATACATTATAAGAATAAAGAATTCAGGTCATGGAATCCATATCGTAGCAAACTTGCCGCTGCAGTATTAAAAAAATTTATTTTTAACATAAAACTTGATTCAAATGTTTTATATCTTGGTGCTGCGACGGGGACAACGGTGAGTCATATTTCAGATATTGTAAAAGATGGTATGGTGTATGCCGTTGAAAGTTCTCCAATTGCTGCAAATGATTTGATAAAGCTTAGTAGAAGACGAAAGAATGTCATACCTATTTTAGAGGATGCATACCATTCAGAAAGATACAGCTTTTTTGTTCCTTCAGTTGATATTGTTTATCAGGATATCTCTCAGCGGAATCAGGCAGAGATATTTATAGAAAATATTGAGCGTTATCTAAAAAAAGATGGTCTTGGAATTCTCATGGTGAAGGCACGCAGTATCGATGTTTCTCTTAAACCAAAAGAAACGTATGAGTTGGTTGCAGATAAACTCAGAGAACAAAAACTAAATATTATTAATTTAATTGATTTGTCTCCTTATGAAAAGGATCATGCAGCAATTGTGGTATCACCTTGATTTAATAGAAAGAGTCTTTTATGACCATACAATACTTGAGTGCAGAACGTTATGAGTAAAACATCAGAAACAAACTTTCTTACTCGACTTGCGAAATTTTTTATACCAATTGTGTTAGGATTCATCGTCTTTGGTGTTATTGGATTTTTAATGGATGAATCCTTGCGTGTTGCGTATTGGCCGCTTATTTCGGGATACTTTTTTCCTCCTTTGGGAAAAGAGTCAATAATCCCACTTGGTGTTGCAGCAGGCATTCATCCAGTTGTTATGGCGTTATCTATTGCGTTTGTTGATGTTGTAGTAGCACTTTTCCTCGTATGGAACTATGATCTTGCAAAAAAGATTCCAATTATTGGCAAATTTATGATGAAAGTAGAAGAAAAAGGAAATGTTGTAGAAGAAAAATATGGGTGGATAAAACCACTTCGATTTATTGGAATTATGCTTTTTGTTATTATCCCCTTTCAAGGATCAGGTGGTCTTGTCGGATCGATTGTGGGACGGCTTTTTGGAATGAACCCATGGAATACTTTTATTGCTATCTGTTTTGGTGCAGTAATTGGAACACTTCTCATTGCGACGTTTTCAAAAGCATTTCTTATTTTTGCTGGAATAAATACGACTGTAACACTCATTCTTGTTGGTATTATCGCTGCTGTGATACTATTATACTTTGTTATTAGAAAAATACGGAAAAAATAAAAACTATCAATGATCGATACTTCTAAAAATATTTTCTCTTTTAGCAATTTTTATATTGTAATGTTAATTTCTGCAAGCATTTTATTGATAATATATGAAGGCATGTCAGAAAGGAATTGCTTATAGTGATTGCTTGGGATGATACCATTGTTGCTTATCTGCTGTGCTTTTTCTACATGGTTTTTAATTTCACTGAGGTAGAGTTGTTTGATTTCAGGTGAGTTTTTTTCAATTTTTTTCTTAATGGTTCTTGCTTTCATCGTACCATTTTTTATTGCTTTTTTCTCCAGTCTTGACAGAAGTGGTAGGACGACGCTGTCAAGCATTTCTCCTTTTTCAAGGTCTACCAGATCATCGGCGAGTTGATAGGCAAAACCGACTTCTCTTCCATATTCTGCTAGAAGATCTGCTAGTTCATCTGATGCATCTGCCCAGATAGCGGCAACCCTACAAGCTGCCGAAAAAAGTGTCGCAGTTTTTAAATCAATGATTTCACAATATATTTGGAAAAATTTTGAGTCTGCTGAGACATCGGTGTCTGTGAGATCTTTGCTGTTGAAATTGACTTCACTGAGCTGCCCGTCGAGGGTCCCTCTCCATGCATCGACATATAATTTTGCAAATTTATTGCCATGGGAAATCGCGAGATCAAGTCCTATGACAAGCATTTTATGCCCAATCAATATCGCATTATCAATACCTGATTTTATGTAGAACGCTGGTTTACCTCGTCGGTCAAGATCGCCGTCGATGATGTCATCATGAACAAGTGATGCACTATGAGCAAGTTCCACTCCGACAGATCCTTCTAAAAATTTTTGATACTGATCAGGTTGTTCATCTCCGCCTGTGCAAACTTTAAATGAGATAGATGCAAGCAATGGCCGTAGTCGTTTTCCATCTTTTAAGATTGTAAGTATCTTTTCGTCTTTGATCATCTCATTGATTTTTTTTTCGATGTCATCATGGGTATTTTGTAGGTATGTTTCTAGTGTTAGCGATTGTTCAGTCATTATATCTACCATGCAATTTTAGTTAAGGAAAACGACCTTGATATTAATTTCTATATAATATACTCTTCTATCATCTGTTATGGTTGCTATTTGGATAAATTATCACACGTTATCTTTTTAATGATTTCGCTATTAGAAAGATCTCTGAGCTGCTTTTCCGTGATGCTGTTGGTGAAAACTTTTTTACCATATTAAAACGCTGTTTCACGATTTTTATGAATTTTTGCGCATCTTCTCCTTCAAATATTTTACAGATAAAATGTCCACCTGGTTTTAGCACTGTTTCAGTTGTTTCTAATGCTTTTTTACAGAGCCATATGCTGCGTGCTTGATCAACTGAGTAGTTACCGGTGATGTCTGGTGACATGTCTGAGATGACGACATCTGCTTTTTTGTCATTCATCTGTTGAATTATTTTTTCTCTTGTCTCTTCTTCTGTAATGTCACCTTGGATGAGTATTACTCCGTCTAGGGGTCTTATTGGTAAAATATCGATACCGATGACGATGCCAGACTCTCCGACTAGTTCTTTTGCAACCTGGCTCCATCCACCTGGAGCTGCGCCTAAATCTATTACAAAATCTTTTTTTGAAAAAATGTGGAATTTTTTTTGTATCTGTTGTAGTTTAAATGCAGAGCGGGCTCTATAGCCGACCCGCTTTGCTTCTTTATAAAAATGTTCACGTTTTTTTTCGATATACCAGCGAGTCATGGCTTTATAGGATGATATCGATGTCTAGTCTCTCTGCAAGTTCTTTGTATCTGTTTCGAATAGTGACTTCGGTGACTCCTGCGACATCTGCAACTTCTCTTTGGGTTCTTCGTTCACCGCAGAGTATAGATGAGATATAGATGGATGCTGCTGCAACACCAGTTGGTCCTCGGCCGCTTGTGAGTTCTTTGTCTGCTGCTTCTTTTAATATTTCAATTGATTTTGCTTGCGCGTCTCCGCTGAGTTTGAGCTCACTGCAGAATCTTGAGATGTAATCTTGTGGTGATGTCGGCATGAGTTTAAGTCCTAGTTCTCTTGCGATGAATCGGTAGGTTCTTCCAATTTCTTTTCTTGATACACGTGATGATCCTGCGATTTCGTCTAGTGTTCTTGGTACGTTACATTGTCGGCATGCTGCATAAAGAGCTGATGCGGACACTCCTTCTATGCTTCGTCCTCTGATTAGGTTTTTGAGAACTGCTTTTCGATAAATCATTGCAGCTGTTTCTCGTACTGTTCGTGGTAACCCCATCCCAGATGCCATTCTGTCTAGTTCTGAAAGTGCGAATGCAAGGTTTCTTTCGGTTGCATCTGAGATTCGTATTCTTCTCTGCCATTTTCTCAGACGATACAGTTGTGCTCTGTTTCTGGTTGGTATTGATTTGCCGTAGGAATCTCTGTTTTTCCAGCCGATCATAGTGCTCAGACCTTTATCGTGTATGGTATAGGTCATTGGTGCTCCTGTTCGTGCTCTTTTTTCTCGCTGGTCACTGTCAAATGCTCTCCATTCAGGACCATGATCAATAAATGCTTCATCAATAACTAGGCCGCAGTCTTCACAAACAAGTTCTGCTCGGGAATAGTCCTTACTGAGGTGTGTACTACTACATTCAGGACATTGTATGATTTCTTCAATACTTTGTCTTTTTTCCTTCTTCTTTTTTGATTGAACTTGAACCATTATTAAACGCCCCCATAAGTTTTTTATACTTTGCGATATGCTTTTATGGCACATAAACTAACTTATATATAAAAGTTACTGTCGTTTATTTTTCTTTTATGCCTTTGTTTTCTTCACCAAATATATGGAGAAAACATGAAAGTGGCATTCGTAATCTTCTTATAAATTTTGTTATATTGTTTTATTTAAGGTTTTTTGGGTATTGTTGCGTGGAGAGGTGTTTCATAATAAATCACTGTATATTAATTAATTCAGCTCCTTTTTCATATAATTCCTTTTTAATATCAGTTACTAAGCCATATTCAACCGCTTTTTCTGGATTTAGGACTATTCTTTTAGACATATCCTGAATTATTTGTTCTTCAGATTTTTTTGTATGTTCTGCAATAACGCCAGCAATGTTTTCTTCATCCATTCTTAAGGCTTTTAATCTTTCTTCAAGATGAGATGCCTCAAGATTTGCATTCTGTGGAAATCCTGCGGCTACACCATGCATTAAAAACATTGCATGTGGTACACAGTAACGTATTGTACCTGAACAATATAATACAATTGCAACCGAATTAACACTACCAAAATTATGAGTTATTACATCAGCAGGTATCCCTCTTAAATAATTATATGCTGACAATCCAAAAAATACATTTCCTCCTCCAGAAGAAATCATAATAACAAATCTATCTGTTTTTTCAGATACTTTTTGGTCTATGTTGTTAATTAAAGTTCTAATATTTTTCTCATTTATTGCCCCTAAAAATCTTATATACGTAGTTTTTTTCTTATTTGTCATTTATTTTTTCCCCAATCTTGTATTTAATAGATTGCATTAAAAGATCTTCCCATTTCTTATTCCCCAAATTCAAATCAATCCCAGATATTTCCGCTGGTGTATAATTAAACAAAGACATATGCGGTCGAATGAAATTATAATAAACTTGACGCCCTCTTACAAATGCTTTCCTTGCTATTTTGTTTTTAACTTGTCTCTTGTTCTAATTGAAGCACGTTTTGTTAAAATAGATGTTTTTTCTCTTGAAAATACTCGTTCTCTTACCAATTCTTCGATAAGTAAATCACTTAATTGTTCAGAATAAATAGCATTTTTATTTGCTTGTAAGACAAGATCTTTTAGTTCTTTTATCTCCATAAGTTCTTTTTTTAAATCATTCATTTGTCGTTGAAGCACACCAAAGTTTTTTTCTATTGCATCATCTATTTTATTTCGAATGGTTTCCTTTGACTGATTTTTATATTTTTTCAGATCATCTCGTAATTCCTTGTCAATTTCTTTTTTGATTTCTTCCTTGTACTTATCAAGATCTCGTAATTTTTTAAACATCTTTTTTTGTTCTTTTTCTGATACAATCACTCGTTCAAGATGTTTGTCAAGTTGTTCTGCAAGCTCCATTTGTTGTTTTAATTTGTAATCAAACTCCCGCATTTTCTCCTGAAGATATCCTTCTTTCATCTAATCACTTATCTCTTTTTTTCAAGAAGATAACCTATTCCTATCACTACGGTTGGAATTAAAAGATAAGTTATCCCGATATCCATCATATAATCCGTAATAGTCATCTGCATCGGGCTTTCTGGGAGAAACATGAACAGATCAATAATGATATTTATAACAAACCATAAAATACCAACAAAAATACTCTCACTGAAATAGTTTTTTTCTAATTTTTTAAAATACAGAACTGAAAAACCTACAACAGTTATTGTTAAAGTCAGTGGCATGATTGATTCAAATAATGGTCTGTTTGACTCGTGAAAGGAAAAAATCAATAAGGAAACAAGAAAAGGCACCATCCATACTAAAAAACCAAATAACCCTATTTTCAAATATTTATTCATATGTTTTTTCTCCATGCTACGGTAAGGTGTTTTTCTTTATAAAACTTCATTTTTAAACTATTGTTGGGAGTCACTAGAAAATTATAAGTCGCATCAAAAGAATTACAACAGGAAGATAATGCCATACAACGTGTATGTTATCAAACTTGACAAAGAAGTAATAAAATCACGTAAATTTAGAGAACGAAACCCTCATATGAACCCAAGACTTGTATGTTTCTACGTTGGACAAACATGTCATGATCCTGAGATTAGATTCAAGCAACATAAGGATGGCTATAAAGCCAATCGTTTTGTAAAAAAATATGGATTGAAGCTAATGCATAGAAAATTTAAGAAATACAACCCTATTAAAACTCGTGAAGAAGCTGAAACAATCGAACAAAAACTAACGGAGAAGTTAAGAGCAAAAGGACATGGAGTATGGTCAAATTGATGATTTTTCAGATTTATAAAAATAAGGATTATTGGGGGGAAGAATATTATAAAAATTAGAAAAGCTACATTAAAGGATATTGGTGATATTACAAAAATTTATAACGAGGCAATTCTTAAAACCGTTGCTACTTTTGATACGGATCTAAAAACTGTTGAAGAACAAAAAGAATGGTTCATGGGTCATGGTTCGAAAAACCCGATCCTTGTTGCAGAAAAGAATGGTCTTATTATTGGATGGGCGGCTCTTAGTCTGTGGTCTGATCGCTGTGCATATTCTGATACAGCTGAAATTTCACTGTATGTCAAAGAAAAATATCAGAACAAAGGAATGGGGAAACGGTTGCTAGAAGCAATCATTCAAGAAGGCCAAAAGACAAATATTCATGCAGTAATTGCCCGGATAACTGAGGGAAACAAGAAAAGTATTTGTCTTCATGAATCCCTAGGATTTTTTCATATTGGAGTTATGAAAGAAGTTGGTTATAAATTTGGTAAACGTTTAGATGTGTATCTTATGCAAAAGATATATACTGATTAATAAAAAAAATTTATTGAATTATTCTCAATTCTTTCATTTTGTTATAATTCTCTGGATGTTTCTCAAAATATTGATGAACTGGTTCAAGAATTTTATTGACATGACTTGCTGTTGCATTCTTTAAATCAAGAGGATGCAACCCGTTTGCAAATGCTTGTTCCAACTCTTGATATGTTCCAAACTCGAGATTTCCACCAAACTTCTCAGGACGCTCAATTAAAAACGTATCACCATCAAGCTCAGGAAACACAACATACTTACATATCTCAAGAACAGGATTACCTTCAATTTGTTTTTCAGGACAAAACGCCTTACTAATCTTCTTTATCACGCTTGAGGGATCATCATGAATAGAAATCATAGAATCCGGCTTACTCTTACTCATCTTTGCCTCGATTGGATCCATACGACCGCCTGCCTGCAGTCCTGTTAGTAGCGGTGTATGTATGGCAACAGGGGGTCTTCTCCCAATCTTTTTAGAGACATCTCGAGCGAGCATATGGGCATGGCGTTGATCCATTCCTCCATAGGCGACGTCGAAGTAGAGGTAAAATATATCTGAGACTTGCATGACGGGGTAAAAGAGTTTTGAGAGGTCGCGTTCTGCTTCGTCTTCTCCTCGTCCCATGATGTCCATTGCTCGTTTTACTCGTTTTACTGATGTTGCTTTTGAGGTGCGTAGTACGAGTTCCCAGTATTTTTCATCTCCTACATAGTCGCTTGCGTAGACAAATTTTACTTTGTTTTTATCGACTCCCATTGCAACGAAGCAGTCTTCCATGTATTTTCCACAGAGTTTGATTTTTTCTAGGTCTCCATCGAGTTTATCATTGATGTAGGCATGCCAGTCGGCGAGAAGGACAGTGAAATCAAATCCGCATTGGAGGAAGTCGTTTATTTTGTTGGTACAGATTTTCCATCCTAGGTGAACAGTACCTGATGGTTCAAAACCAATATATGCTCTAGGCTTATCCTTATTTAAAACACTTTTTAATTCTTCAATTGTAACAATTTCTTCTGTGTTTGCAGTTAATTTCTCTAGTTTGTCCATTATTTTTCACCATCATCGTAATATTTTTTTAACAATATTATCAATTGTTTTTTCTGTTACACCAAGATAATTCTTAGGGTCAAGTGCTTTTTTTAATTCCTTTGTATCTAAATATTTTGAGACGTTTTTGTTTGAGGAAAGTACGGTATGTAAATCCTTATCGCCTGTAATGGCTTTTTGACAACAAGTACGCATAAGTTCATGTGCCTGTCCACGTCCCATTCCCTTTTCCACAAGAGATGTCATAATTGATTCTGCCATTGGAAGTCCTTTTGATTTTTCTAAGTTCTCAATCATTCTTTCCGGAAATACCTTAAGATTTTTGAAGACGTCGTTCATTTGAAAGACAATCCAATCAGTAAGAATTAATGAATGTGGTAAAATAAAACGTTCAGATGAAGAATTAGCAAGATCTCGTTCATGCCATTGAATTGCATTTTCATAAGCAGGAATAATATTACAACGAACAACTCTTGCAAGACCACTAACTTGTTCAGATAGAATTGGATTTCTTTTATGAGGCATTGTCGATGATCCAACCTGTTTTTTAGATTCAAAAGCCTCTGCTGCTTCACCTATTTCACTACGTTGAAGATTTCGAATTTCTGTTGCAAATTTTTCCATACTTGTTGCAATGTTTGCAAGAACAGATAGAAGCTCAATATATCGGTCACGACCAACAATTTGAGTTGCCCCTTCCTCAATGCCAAGTCTAAGATCTTTCATCACAATTTCTTGTATTTTTATTGCATGTTTGCCCATTGCAGCACCAGTTCCAACAGCACCAGACATTTTACCGACAAGAACTCTTGATTTACATTCATGCATTCGTTCAAGATGACGATCAACTTCAAGTGCATAAACAGCCATTTTAAGACCAAAGGTTATTGGAATGGAATACTGTCCATGGGTTCTTCCTGGCATGAGTGTGTTTTTATGTTTTTTAGCAAGAGTCGCAAGTGTTTTTCTAAGTTCTTTTAATTGCTTTGAAATAAGATATGTTGCTTCAGAAAATTGAAGAGCATTTGCTGTATCAACAATATCGTAACTTGTTGCACCAAGATGCACATATTTACCTGCATCTCCCTTACATTTTTCAGCAAGTGCCTTTGTTACAGCCATAATGTCGTGTCTTGTTTCTTTTTCAATTTCTTTCACACGTTCAACATCAACAAATTTAATTGAAGCCTTTTTTGAAATCTCATCGGCATCTTTTTTTGGTATATTTCCAACCTTTGCATGAGCTCCGGCAAGCGCTGCTTCAACATCAAGTAGATATTGTAGTTTACTTTTTTCACCAAAGATTTCTTTTATCTCTTTTCTTCCATATCGAAAATCGATAGGGCAAATTGGATTATCCATATGACTTCAAAAACCAGAATAAAATAATAGTTAATCTCTTTTTGGGCTTAACAAATATCTTCTAAAATAAGAAATAACTCTTTTGAAATATCATTAATTCTTGGGTAATGTCTGTTAAGTTTTACAACAAGTTCATTTAATTGTTTTAATGTCCCCATTATCAAAATATCTGCATTTTCGTTTTTCAACTTAAAAGCATCTTTAGGGATGGCAACTTCTCCGCCAATAGAGAGCATGTCTTGTTTGATGATAATAGCATCCTGAAGTATGATGTTTTCTAACTTAATTACCTTGGAAACTGCTTTTGGTGCCATAATTCCAATGCTTTTCGGGTCACTACCGATCTTTTGAATTTCTGTTCTTGCCTCATTAAGTGTTTGAATATTTACTATAGTTGGATTATGCTTTGACACAAAAAGAGAATAACACAATTACATATATCAACTATTTGTAAAATAAATTCTTAAAAAAAGCTAAAGGCCGTTACCCTCATTATATTATATGTTGGCGAATCCTGAATTTAGACTATTTTCTCCTTAAAAAAAGTTATTTTGTTAAATCGATATAATATTGTATAACCAACTTGATATGGGATAATTGAGGAGATTTGCTAAAAACTATTCTTAATTCTACATTAAAAGATGCAATAGAGTTTATTGAAAAATATCATAAATCCAGAGTAGAGAAAACCATGCTTCTTCTAATTGGTGATTGCATGGTCGATTATCGGGGACGTGCGCAATCATTACTTGACTGGGGCGAAAGAATTGTCATGGTCAAACAAGACGGAAACGTGTTAGTTCATCGACCCGAAATGCGTGAACCTGTGAACTGGCAGCCCTCTGGAACAACAACAGAATTCAAAGAAGAAAACAAATCTCTTGTTATTAGATCACGTCATAGTAATCCACCCGAAAAAATGAAAATAATATTTCGAAATATACATATGATTACTGCCACATCACTCAGAGATACCGCAAATCTTGCTATTGCAGGCATGGAAGCTGATGTCGTTAATCAAATCATCAGTGAACCAGATATAATTGAAGAAGGTCTACGTATCAGTAAAAGAGAAAAACAAGTCAAATCAGGAATGATTGATCTTTTTTGTTATGATAAAGAGCATATCCCAACGATAATTGAGGTGAAGCGAAGTGTTGCAAACATTAGTGCGGTCCATCAACTCAGAATGTATGTTACTGATATAAAAAGTGATGTAGACGAAGCAAACGTTAGGGGGATTCTCTGCGCACCACGTATTCCTGATATGGTGAAACATCTTTTATCTGATTATGATTTAGAATGGCGGGAAGTGGAACGAAAAGTGATACTTCCTGATGATTTTCAGAAGACATTAAAAGAATTTTCAGGATAAATATTATTAAATGGTATATATACCATGAAAGGTAGTTACTTATTAGTAATAAAAAAGGAAAATGATTCAATAATTCGAATTGGAAAATTCGGAGAAATAGACTTCAAAAAAGGATATTTCATGTATGTTGGCTCTGCATTGAATGGTCTAGAGCAACGAATACAACGACATCTGAGGATACACAAGAAAACACATTGGCATATTGATTATCTTTTAACACATGCAAAAATTTTAAATGTTTTTTACAAAGAAAACGATATTAAAGAAGAATGTATCATTGCAAAAGAATTAGAAAAACAGTTAGATTTCATACCTGGTTTTGGTTGCAGTGATTGCACATGCAAAAGCCATCTTTTTTATGGAACTTATAACGAAATTAAACATATTACTGAAAGATCGGATGTGAAATCATATTCTTGTGATGCAAAATATTAAATCTAATTTTAATTATCGGATATTATGGTTTCAATTATTTATTCAACCACAGGCAGTGTTGAAGAAGCAAGAAAAATCGCACGCATACTTGTTGAGGAAAAACTTGTTGCATGTGTCAATATCATTCCAAAAGTTGAATCAATATATCGTTGGCAAGGAAACATTGAAGAAGATAACGAATGTGTTCTTTTGGCAAAAACAACCGACAAAAACATTGAAAAGACTATAAAGAGAATTAATGAACTGCATTCATACGATGTACCAGACATAGTTTCTTTTCCGATTACTAAGGGTCTAAAGGACTATCTTGATTGGATTAAAGATGAAACAATATAGCAATTGATTTTTTTATAAGCGCAAATGTTCATATTACTTCAAAAAAAACTTAAAAATAACCGACATCAACATTTTGGCAGTAAAACAATTACTATGAAAAGGTAATTTTTCTCAATGCCTATTTATTCTATTCTCAATGAGATTGCTTTTGGCAATAAATTATGTTCTTTCATATAAGATTCAGTTACCGGTTGTGATAAATCGAAAAGTTTAAAAAGGCAAGAAACATACTATATACTGTAGATTAAGATTTTTAATATACCATATATTGTGTTTGGTGTTTTAAGATGAACTGTCCATATTGCAACCATATCGAAACAAAAGTAACAGACTCCCGCGATACAGGAAACTACTCAATTCGAAGAAGACGAGAATGTCTGAAATGCAAAAAACGATTCACAACATATGAACATATTGAGATGGCTCCCGTGTATGTCATCAAAAAAGACGGCAGAAGAGAAAAATTTGAAAGAAGCAAAATCAAAAACGGGCTTCTCAAAGCACTTGAAAAACGCCCAATCAGCCACGAAAAGATAGAAGAAATACTCGATGCCATCGAAGAAAAAATACGAAGATGCGGAAAAGAAGAAATTGAAAGCAAAACTATAGGAGAATACGTTATGGATGCCCTCAAAGAAACAGATCACGTTGCATATATCAGGTTTGCATCTGTCTATCGTTCATTCACCGATGTCACCTCATTTGAAAAAGAAGTTAAAAATTTAATAGAATACTGAGTTGGAGAAAGAAAAAAATGATAAGGAAAATACGAAAACGAGATGGGAAAATATCAGATTTCAATCCAATAAAAATAACAGAAGCAATATGGAAAGCAGCACAAGCTGTTGGAGGAAAAGATTACAGAAAATCAGCCGAACTCACCAACAACGTTATGGACTTTCTCGAAAAAGAAACAAAACGGGGAGAAATGCCAACTGTAGAACAAGTACAAGATGCTGTAGAAAAAGTACTCATCGAAGAAGGGCATGCAAAAACTGCTAAAGCATACATCCTTTATAGAAAACAACACACAGATATACGAGAAATCGGGGGCCTACTCAAAGACATAGATGTAGTGGATGGATATCTCAGCATGATGGACTGGAAGGTAAAAGAAAACAGTAACATGAGTTATTCACTCCAAGGATTAAATGTTTATGCAACAGAAAACATTGTCTCAAATTATTGGCTTCATAAAATCTTTCCACCAGAGATTGGAGATGCTCATGTCAAAGGGGAGTATCATATTCATGATCTTGGAACACTCGGCGCGTATTGCGTCGGCTGGGATCTCAAAGACATACTCCTTATGGGATTTAAAGGAGTATCTGGAAAAATTGAAAGCAAACCTGCAAAACACTTTGGAACCGCACTGATGCAAATAGTCAATTATCTCTATACGCTGCAAGGGGAAGCAGCAGGTGCACAAGCACTTTCAAATTTTGACTCACTTCTTGCACCTTTTATTAGAAAAGACAATCTGAAATATGATGAGATAAAACAAGAAATGCAGAAATTCTTATTCAATATGAATGTTCCGACAAGAGTTGGTTTTCAAAGCCCATTCACAAATATTACCATGGATCTTACAGTCCCAAGTTACATGACTGATGAACCAATAATCATTGGTGGAGATCTTATGGATGACAACTACAGCGACTATGTTGATGAAATGGATATGATGAATCATGCATTTGCAGAAATCATGCATGACGGCGATGCAAAAGAACGCCCGTTTACATTTCCCATTCCAACATATAACATTACAAAAGATTTTGATTGGAATAACGATGGACTTGATCCACTATGGAAGATGACTGCAAAATATGGAATTCCTTATTTTTCAAACTTCATAAATAGTGATATGAAACCTGATGATGCTAGGAGTATGTGTTGCAGATTGCGCCTCGACAATAGAGAGCTCCGTAAACGTGGCGGTGGTCTTTTTGGTGCAAACCCAAAAACAGGATCCATCGGTGTTGTCACAATGAATATGCCACGAATTGGGTATCTAGCAAAAAATGATGATGATTTCTTTGAACGACTTGATAATCTTATGTTGCTTGCAAAACAGAGCCTTGAAATCAAACGGGAGATTATTGAAAACCTAACTGATAGTGGCCTTCATCCTTATTCGCGAGTGTATCTTGCTGATGTGAAAAAAACATTTGGAGAATATTGGAAAAACCATTTTGCGACAATTGGTCTTATTGGTATGAATGATTCAATACTAAACTTTATGAATAAAAGTATCGCAGATAAAGAGGGTAAAGCGTTTGCTGAAAAAGTCCTTGACTATATGAGAAATCGAATGGCAGATTTCCAGGAAGAAACTGGGAATATTTATAATCTTGAAGCAACACCTGCGGAAGGGACCAGTTATCGATTGGCAAGGATTGATAAGGCTCAATATCCTGACATCAGGACATATAATCAAGAGAAATATTCAAACAATGGAGGCAGAGATGCAGAACCATATTATACCAACTCTTCACAGCTACCAGTTGGATATACAAATGATGTGTTTGAAGCATTAGAGCTACAAGATTCTCTGCAATCAAAATATACAGGTGGTACTGTGTTGCATATCTTCCTTGGTGAAGAGGCGCCGTCTCCGACAGCAACTAAAAAACTAGTGAGAAAAGTGGCAGAAAACTACAGTTTACCCTATTATACGATTACACCAACATTTAGTATATGTCCTATCCATGGATATTTATCTGGAGAACATAAGTATTGTCCGAAATGTGATAAAGAAATAGGTTATAACGGAGGTAATTAAAATGGCAGAAAAATTAAAAAAGGAAAGAACGGAATGTGAAGTATATTCCAGGGTAGTTGGATATCTACGGCCTGTTGGTCAATGGAATCTTGGGAAACAACAAGAATTCTCTGATCGGAAAACATTTGATATGGAGAAGAAAATATTGGTTAAAGTATGATATTTGGTGGATTTCAAAAGACATCTCTTCTAGATTATCCTGATCAGATAAGTGCGATTGTTTGGACTATCGGGTGTAATTTTAATTGCCCTTTCTGTTATAATCCACAACTCGTCAAAGGAAACGTGGAGCAAATCTCCGAAGACGAGATTTTTTCTTTTTTAAAAAAACGAAAAGGATTGCTCGAGGGAGTATCAATTTCTGGTGGAGAACCGCTCTTACAAAAGGATATTGCAGATTTTATTCAGAAATTAAAGAAATTTGATTATCTCGTTAAGATTGATACGAATGGTATGTTTCCGGATAGACTTAAAGATCTTATTGATCGTAAACTTGTTGATTATGTATCAATGGATGTAAAAGCAATTAAGAAAAAATACAATCAACTTACTGGTGTTAAAACAGATATTAAAAATATCGAAAAATCTATTGATATCATAAAAAAAAGTGCACCTGATTATGAGTTTAAAACCACGTTTGTTCCTGATTTGTTAAAAAAAGAAGATATCATAGAAATCGCTCAATGGTTAGAAGGATCCAAAACATATTTTCTTCAACAGTTTAAACTAAATATTCCTTTGATTTCTTCTTCGTTGGAAAAGATAACTCCTTACCCTAAAGAATATATTGTTGAAACATTTGAAGAGATACAATCATATTTTAAAAAATGTGAAATGCGGGGAGTTTAAAAACGTACATATCATGTCCAAATAACAGAGCACTAATTTAATGGTATTAAAATACGATAAATGCTACTATTGGGAAAGAAGGTGAATCTATTATGGATTATGAATTAGCAATAATTGGAGCAGGGCCTGCAGGTTATTCTGCAGGAATTTATGCTGGACGATCTGGCATCAATGCAGTTGTTTTAGATAAAGTCGGCGGTGGCGGTCTTGCTATGGTCTCCCCGAACATTGAAAACTATGCTGGGTTTGAATCAATATCGGGTATGGATCTTATGGAGAAAATGCAAAAGCATGCTAGTAAATATTCAGATATTCATTATGTTGAAGAAGTAACAAACATTAAGAAAAACAAAGATGACACATTTTCTGTTGAAACCTCAGAAAAAACGTATCTTGTGAAGGCTGTGCTTCTCTGTATGGGTACTGAATATCGGAAGCTCGGTGTTTCAGGTGAGCAAGAGCTGCAGGGAAAAGGTGTGTCTTATTGTGCAACTTGCGATGGGCAGTTCTTTAAAGGTAAGAAAGTCGCGGTGGTTGGTGGTGGGAATTCAGCATTAATAGAGGCCATTTTTTTAAAACAAATCGGCTGTGAAGAGGTATATCTTATTCATAGAAGGGATCAACTCCGTGCAGAAAAAGCATATGAAGATGAAGCACGAGGAAAAAATGTTCAAATACTGCTTAATAAAACTGTTGAAAAAATAGTTGGAGAACAAAAGGTTGAATATCTTGATCTTAAGAATACAATAAGCAGTGAGAAATCAAAGCTTGATGTCGACGGTGTCTTTATTTCCATAGGTGAAATACCTCAAAATGAAATTGCAAAACAACTACATGTCAAACTTGATGAAAGAGGATATATTATTGTTGATAGACAGCAAAAAACAAACGTTAAAGGAGTACTTGCTGCAGGTGATATAACCGGTGGACTTCGTCAGGTTATAACAGCTTGTGCTGAGGGGGCAATAGCGGCACTGAGTTCAACGGAAGCATTGGGTAAGAAATATCCGTATTAAAGCTATTTTTTTACTATATGTGGGTCGTAAGCCTCTTAATGACAGGAGAAAATGAGAATTTATAGAATTTTTAAAGACGTAAGTATTTTAGAAAAAAAGAAAATAATAAGTTGTTTTCAGTCTTTATTTTTTATCTAAGATCTCTTTTATCTGTGTATAGAATTGTTCTGCATCGTTTATTGCTTGTTGTGCTTCATCATCAGAAATGAGGAAATCAAGTGCGTAGAGAGTGTTATGTCTACTCCTACGATAGGCATCAAGCTGATTTGCAAGTCGTTTCAATCGAGGATATGTTTCTCGTAAATAAGATACAATGCAGAGATGACTTCGTTCTTTGATTCCATCTCTAAAAAGTAAAGCTCGTGCAGCGTGAAACATTGCAGTATATGAACAAAAGATAACAATGTTTTTGTTATTTAGTGTTAGGTTTTCTTTCGCATTTTGAATATACACAGGGCTTGTTTCCAAGGATTTGATTGCATATTGTTTTGAAGGTGTTGTTCTTTTTAAAAGCCCTTCTTTAAAACAATCACTAACTTTCATGGTAATCCACTTCCCCACAAAACAATATGTTTTTCCAAGATTGATTCGTAGAATATTTTGTCTTTTTCTTTAAGCTTATGCCATTCTGGGATGGTCATCATCTGAATTGTGACTGTTTTTTTTAATTTTTTTTCCATTTGTTGCAGAAAAGTAGTAACCGGTTTTTTTTTGTTTAGTAGAAGAAAAAGATCAATGTCACTTTTAGAGTCGTTTTCTCCATTTGCATATGACCCATAAAGAACAATTGAAAGTATAGTATCATTTGTTTTTTGAAGATTTTCGATAAGTTTGTTTTGTTCAAAATCAATAAGCGTATGCACAATTTTCAAGTGTTTAGTAAGTTCTTTTTCGTTGTTTAATCTGTAGACATGCGTATTTCCTGTGATCTCTTTAGTGAGAATATTGTCTTTATGAATGTTACGTAAGAAAACATTTACGGTCCCTGATCCAATTCCAGTTTTTCTTGCGATTTCTTTTGTATAAAATCCTTGGTCAGGAAATTGCAAAAATAATCTGAGGACCTTCCAGTCTCTATATCTTTCGAACATTTTTTCAAGGTACATAGGTAATAGAACCATCGTTCTATATATAAAACTAACGTTCTATTAATAGAACTATATAATTATTGACGATAAGGTGCTGGGTGTAGGCCGTAATTCTCCTTTGTGCCCTATTTTTATAGGATTTTTATTTGTTTCAGGTTGTTGTTTTTAATAATTGTTACTAGTTTCTCTCCGCTTTTCTGAACATCTTCGCTGATCCTGCCAGACATATTCTCAGGCTGTATCCCAATAAAAATAATACTTTCTACATAACTTTCGAGATAGTTAATTAAAACAGAAATAGGAATGCCCTGGGTGCTGATATGCATGACACCAATTTTTCTTTTGGAACAATTCGTATCCCACCTATACCCAAAGCCATTTCAACTGCATCAATTATGATAAGATTCTTTGGGTTATTTTTTTTAACAATAGAGGTAAGTTTTCTGGAACAATGCCACAATCCAAAACAACTAAGTCGCCTTTTTCTTGCGTAAGTTTATCAGCTATATATGGTCATATTGCATCGTCTCCCCCTCTTCTATTTCCAATGCACATAACAAAGATAATCTACAATAATATCTTCTGATTTATTCATTGTTTACAGCCTCTTTTTTTGTGTTTCACTGAAAGAACGAACAGCAAAAGCCATATTGTCCCTGAAAAAACTTCAGCAATAAAAGAAACCCAGAAATTCATTGTGAAAAATGTTGCTGCCATAACATAAAGACCTAGAGTTGTTAACCCTGCAGTATAAACATTAATGTATTTACCACGCCACACATCTCGAAGTAATGGTAAAAGTATAAATCCAAAGAGAAGACCAACAACTGCAATTGCAATATCTTGCCATTTGTAGCTTTCTCCAAATATTAAAATTAAAACATCCTGCCACATATAATCACAGTGAAACAAAAAAGATTCATAAAGCTACTGGTAAAAAATTAGCCCATCAGTTTTTTATCCATAATGCCTCTTGCAGCAATAATGCCTGTCGCAGCAGATGCAACAATGCCTCTAGAAAGACCTGCACCATCTCCTGCAACAAAAAAGTTATCCATACTACTCTCAAGATTATTATTCACAATAAAACGCATTGAAGAAAACTTAATTTCAGGAGCATAAAGGAGCGTAGAATCTGAGGCAACTCCCGGTATCACCTCATTGAGTTTTTCAAGACCTTCTAAAATATTTGTAACAATTCGATGCGGCAACGCCATAGAGATATCTCCAGGTGTTGCATTTTTTAATGTAGGTTTTACAAATGATTTTTCAATTCTTTTCCTTGTCGAACGTCTGCCCTTTTTCAAATCTTCTAATCGTTGAACAATAGGCATTTTTCCACCGATAGTTGTTGAAAGTTTTGCAATTGAAATACCATATGATGTGGTGTTTTCTACCGGCTCAGTTAGTTTTATTTTTGTGACAAAAGCAAAATTTGTATTTTCAGATTTTTTTTCAGCCATCGAATGACCATTAACACATATATACTCACCATAGTCCTCCATGACAACAAACCCATTTGGGCATGTACAGAACGTTCTAATGAAATCATCATATGTTTCTGTAACAATGTGAAACTTCGGATCCCATGCTTTCTCTACGATACTCTCCATGACAACTGCTGGAACTTCTACTCGAACTCCAATATCGATAGGAGCAAATCGTGTCTGAATGCCTAAACGATTTGCCTCTGAAGACAACCAATCTCCCCCTGATCTACCAGGAGCAGCTAAGACATATTTTGTTTCAACATCTTCTTTTCCATCTAAGTGTAATTCAAAATGGTTATTGCAATGATGAATTTTGTTTACCGTAGTATTTAATAAGAATTCAGCGCCAGATTGTTCTATACTATTTTTCATTGAAGAAATAATGGCTGGGAGTCGATCTGAACCGATATGCCGTTGAGGTATGGGAATAAATTTTATGCCATGGGTTGCTGCTTTTTTTTCCAGATCTTCTGAGTTGTCACCATATGTTTTTCCGGATACTCCATGGTCAACAAAAAACTGTTCTACTTTTGATACCAACTCATATGCTTCTTGCGTGGAGACAAACTCTTCAAGATTTCCACCAACATTTGGTTTTAAATTTAATTTCCCATCTGAAAGTCCGCCTGCTCCGCCAAGACCACATAAAATATTACAGGGAGAGCACTCCCTACAGTTTACAAATTCTAAAAGTGAGGGACATTGTCTATTGTTGATGTCTTTCCCCTTATCAATTATCAATACTTTTTGAGAACTATTTTCAGTTATTTCATTTGCTGCAAAAAGACCAGCTGGCCCGGCACCAATTATGACTATATCGTATTGCAAACGATGCTTAGAGTAGTAAATTCTTTAAAAATCTTGCTAAAAAATTGTATGATACTTGTGTAGACCTCCGAACAGTATAAATAAAGCTTTGACATCGCATGAAATAAAAAAAAAGAACCTGTCGGGAGACTAGAAAATGGCAGAAAAAATTAAAGTTGCACAAGGAGCAGGCGGAGAACTAATGGATACTTTCATCAAGGAGAAAATATTGAAATATTTTGTAACAAAAGAATCAGCCGAAATCCCACTTTCAATGCTTGATGATGCTGCAGTTATTGATGGTATTGTTTTTTCTACAGATTCCCATACGGTACAGCCACTAATTTTTCCAGGAGGTGATATTGGTTCTCTTGCAGTTTGTGGAACCGTTAATGATGTTTCTGTGATGGGTGCAAAACCTCTTGCTCTCTCTGCAGGATTTATCGTTGAAGAAGGTTTTTTAGCTGGAACATTTGAAAAAATAGTGAAAAGCATGGGCAAATATTCAGATGAGGCAAGCGTCCCAATAATTACGGGTGATACAAAAGTTGTTGAAAAAGGAGCAATACAAGAATTCATGATTAACACAAGCGGTATCGGCAAAAGAACCCGTATTCTCGATAGTAATATTGAGGAAGTAAAGAGATATAGATCATTTAAACAACGATGGCTGTTAGACTCAAATCTCAAGAAAGGAGATATAATTATTCTCTCTGGAAACATTGGTGAACATGGTATTGCACTTCTCTCCTTTAGAGAAGGTTATGGTTTTGATACAATGATAAAATCAGATGTTGCTCCAATAAATGATCTTATGGAGAAAGCAATGGTTGAAGGCGGTGTTATTTCAGCAAAGGATCCCACAAGAGGGGGACTTGCAAATACGATAAATGAATTCAGTGAAAAATCAAATATTGGAATTATCCTTGAAGAAGATAACATTCCCATTCCAAATGGTGTACAATCTGCATGTGATATGCTCGGAATCGACCCTCTTGAGATCGGCAATGAAGGGAAAGTGGTTTTCGGTGTTGTAAAAGAAAAAGCAGAGGCTGCTCTCTCTGTCATTAAAAAACATCCTCTCGGTAGAAACGCAGCTATTATTGGTGAAGCTACTGACAAGTTAAAGGGCGTAGTATTACAAACAACGGTCGGTGGAAAAAGACTTTTGCATAAGCCATTAGGCGATCCTGTACCAAGAATATGTTAGGGGATTAAAGATTTCGGGTTCTAGTATTTAAAACATACAGATTTTTTGTAGATGCCGTTACAAAATAATTAGGATGGGCATCCCATTATACTCATCTTGCTTGTAGGATATACAAGCAGG
>SDBT01002038.1_pt1 | contig 36219 bp, 30 predicted proteins | sample 2277101 | NCBI WGS metagenome assembly SDBT01 (sample SAMN10404973, study PRJNA504765) | marine sediment metagenome | isolation source: marine sediment core GS10_PC15, 103 cmbsf | place: Arctic Ocean: Southern Knipovich Ridge | collected 2010 | reverse complement strand
CAAAAAAATACTCTCAAAAATCCCTGTTTCTCATCACTTTTTCCACTCTTTTCCCTTCTTTTTCTATTACTTTTACACGCTTTTCTGCACTTTTTGTCATGTTTTGTAAATATCTGAAACTAACACACTTAACTCCATACACAACAAAGACTTACATAAAAATTCACCCCGACTCGCCGATACTCATCCACTCATTTACTCATTCTCCCATCAACACATTTATGCAAAACGAACCCAATTCATCTTCAACCAGCAAGCGACGAGAGACCAGAGACGAGAGACTAGCGACGATTAAATATGCAAAACAAACCCAATTGCAAAAACTTATGTGCTTGAAAGCACCAAAAACTTATGTACCTGAAGGTACCAAAACGAACCCAATTACGATACTCCAAATAAATTGAAACGCCATCCGGCCATGCCGGTTTCTACAAATAATCAATTATCAATTATCAATACTTACAGTCCCGTGCGCGCCGGGAATCAATGCAAAGGCCCAATTTGATAAAACAGCCATAAGTGCTTACACGGCAAGGACTTACGAACACCCCTCCAGGCGGCTATACTGCTTACATAGAAAAAGTCAAACTACAGAAGAACCATACAAGCATTTGGGCGTAACAGTCTATGTAGGCTGCGATGGAAAAGGAGTTTACCGCATGCCTTTGAAAATGAGTTCTCTCTCCTCCTCTTGGGAGACGGAAAGTGAGCATTAGCTCTTTGATTTGGGGGCTTCCGTCTCCCATTTTTTTATGGTTAGATATTGATAACATGCTCGATATATGGAAAAAAAGGCGAATTTCATGGACATCAGGGGCGAAATAATATAAAGTTTCATTCTGTTAATCGGAGCTGTCGCTGATTTTGACAGTCCCGATGGGCCCGTAGCTCAGCGGTTAGAGCAGTGGACTCATAATCCATTGGTCGAAGGTTCGAATCCTTCCGGGCCCAGTAAAAACGGGCTTTTTGAAGCGTGAAATGGGATTGTTGTCAGTTAGGCTTTGTAGGAATTTACTGTAATTCGCACAAAAACGCCAAGTTTGACGCCAAGTTTTTATCTTGGTTTTGACCTTAATCATAAGTGCCCGTCCTTTTTTCCTCAGCCTGAACTGTACCAGGCCAAGGGTAGGGCGGTAACTGCTCAATTATTGCCCGTAATCTTTTTTTATCCGCATGGGTGTAAGCCAAGGTTACATCTTATGTCTCATTATCACCTTGCGTTCTTTTAGTGTAGCCCTGGTATGGTCATGTTCTGTAGCAAGTGTATGCCGTAACGAATGAAAATCCACCCTTCGTCCTTCGTCGTCTATGAACTCAATTCCGGCGTCCTCAAGGTCTGCTTTTATCATCGAAGCGGTGCGATATTAAAAATGTATTTTAAGTGCCCCCACTGTGGGAAAAGTATGCGGAGAATTGGCATAACTGAAACGGGCAAACTTATTGTCAAAGGTGCTGATGCGGTAACTTTATTCATTACGGCAAGCACCGATTATGCAGGCCCCAGCGATAAACGAGGGCCGGATCCTGTTGCAAAAAGTTTGTGGTATATGAACCAGGTCGCGACCGATCAACATAAACAATTGCTTAAGGAGCACATCGTCGATTACCAGAAGTATTACAATCGGTTCCAGTTAAGAATGGGCAGCCCAAAATTATTAATTCCGTCCCATTTCTCTTTGCTTACTTAATATACTCCACCGATTCATTCTCCAGACTGCGAAAGGCAGCACAGGCACCGACAATTATGATATCAGCCTCTTCAGGAAAAGTAACCGGCAACCAGCCATTGGCGGACAAATAACTGTTTATCTTATTAAGGATAAGCTTATATGGTGTACAAACAATATCTATGATAAAGAGTTGTTTCATTATTATTATAACTTTATTAAGATGCGTACAGACGGGCTTCTACCATCATATTATCAAGCATATTTTTAATTTCCTTTTCATATATTCCATTCATTACAAGCACTAAAAATAAGCCGGTGGCATTTCTAAGTACCTCAGGGCTATCAACTATTTTTCCAGACAATGACAAAAACCATCCCTGTTTTTGAGGATTAATATCGATAACATATTTGATTTTTTTCAGCATTGCTCCAGAAAGCCCGCTTAAAAAGATAACCCCTTTACCAGAAGCGCCCCAAACGCAGATATTTTTGTTATTATTGATAAGGTTATCGTAATTTGTCTTAATTTTATTAAAATTACTTGTTAAATCCGATGCCAATGAGATTCGATCAAACACTTTCTTTTTTGATATATTACTCAAGGTGAATGTCGCCTCCAATAAAATATATTGACCACCAAATATATTCTTCAGGCTTATTATATTAAATCCTAAAGCAGTTAACAAATCAACAAGAGTTTGTTTGAAAAAGTAATTGCAATGTTCATAGGTAACATCATAAAAAGCCGCTTTATTTACCGTCCATTCGAAATCAGGAACCTCTATCCACAACTTAGCGTTTGGCTGCAAAATTTCATTGTCACAAATAATCTTAAGAAAAGTATAATGTTGCGGTATATGTTCAAGCACATGTCTTAAAGTTATCACATCAAATTTCTCATTGGACCGTGTCGGATTAAAGTATCTTTTAAATATTTTCACATTTTCACTACATTTGTTCCCGCCCTCGTAAGCTGGGTCATACCCGAACCCTTGCGCACCTGTCTTAGAACACAACTATTTCAAAAAATCACCCTTACCACATCCAATTTCAAGTATTTTAACATTTTTGTCAAGGTCCGTTGAAAATAAATCAACCAACTGGTCCATGTAGTCTTTATAAACAGGTGAAAAACTCCTTCTGTTATTGTAGCTACTGGTGTAGCTGAGTAACTTCTCATCATAATTACAGTTAAAGACAAAATTGCATTTGGAACACAGCACTAATTCAATACCACCAACAGTACAATTTATGGCTTCTTCTTTAGTTCTGTAGACAACATTGTTTACCACAGGACAATTGTTTCTGGAATAAATAATCTTCTTACTAATCTCAGATTGACAACAAGTGCATTTAACTGACATAGGATTTCCCATATACCATTATATATCTTAGCTCAACTACGCCGCTGAGCCTCTTTTCCGAAAAAATATCAAGTTGATCTCAAAAAGTAAAGGTTTTCAGCAATTCTTGGCATTATCCGTACCCAATGGGCACAGGTTTCAACTGACGGATACGTTCAAGGATTTCCTCAAACAACCTTTTTGAAACCAACACCTCTGCCATCTGAAAAGTTACATATCGAGCATGCTTGTTGGAAAAAGAAGGGTTTTGGGATGTCAGATGTGGTCTGCTAAACCGGGCTTGTTAATCTTAACTTTCTTTCGCAAACTGGTATGAGGGCTTATTTGGGCTTGGCTGACAGGGCGATATATTGTCACTGTTTATTATAATATCAAAGGAAGGTTCTTTCTCTGCATCGAGGTTATTTATCTTTATAAGTTTTTTATAAAACATGGCGCGTGGCGCGACAACAACTATCGCCGTTAAAAACAGTAATTCAATATCAAGCCAGAGACTTTGGTTTTCTATATACCAGATTTCCAGTCGGCCTTTATAAGTAATAATATCTTACTTATAGCAATCAAGGCTTGGTTTGGAACTGTTGGCCATTATTGATTCTTCGTCGCGGAAAATGATAGAGCCTATTCCGGTCAGGCCTGGTCGAACCGCAATCAACCGCTTTTGAATTTGGGGCGGATAATAAGCAAAGTCACGCAGTGCCATCGGTCTGGGGCCAACTAAGGACATATCTGTCTTTAGGACATTGATGAATTGCGGTACTTCATTTAACTTTGCCTTTCTTAGTATTTTGCCAAATGGCAGTACCCGTGGGTCATTTTTAACGGTAACTGTGCCGGTGCCCATATTTGGGCTGGCCTTTAGCATGGTAGCGAATTTAATTATTTTGAAATGTTTGCCGTCTTTGCCTACCCGGGTTTGTAAAAAGAATATCTCACCTTCACCTGTAAACTTCAGGATAAGCATAATTACAAGCCCAAAGGGCAAAAACAGCATTATCGCTATTACTGCTACTGTGATATCCAATACTCTTTTCATATTTTCACATCCTGCCATCTAAATATTTAAACGTTTCTTTATGAGCAAACTGAGGAAGCAACTGGTCAAGAAGTTTCATAATATTTTCTTTTGACCATTGTTTTGACTTTCGTAGATCATGTATAGCGTTCAGAAATATTTCCAGCGGGCAGTTGTCTTTGGCAGGCGACTTTTTGATGATACCAATATTATTAAATCGATTGGTGTCTATGGTTTCATTCTGTGCGTAAAACAGTTCAAATTCTTTTTCGCCGGTAGTGTTACTGTCGAAGAAATAACACGGCCATAAATTATCAGGTAATAGTTTGTCAATACTACTGCGAGCTTCGTCCTCTGTTTTGCAGGGGTATGGTTTGAACCCGATAGTTTCGAGATATCTTTCGGCAATGGTGGGAAAATCGATCAATTGAAGTTGTTCAGAATCTTTTGGGAATAACAAATCTCTGTTTTCACCTAAGAGGCAGGATATAAGACAAAGCTGTCCGGATTCCTGTGGGGTTATGAAATATCTTTTTATGTCATGGGGCGCAGAGAGAGGTTGTTTTTTAACTATTCGCCGGGTAAATCCATAAAGTAAACTGCCGTCTGAAAAGGCAACGTTGGCAAATCTGGCTGTTGAAACGGGCATTTTTTGACTGGCCCGTATCAGGCACATTTCCATAACCTGTTTTGTCGCCCCCATTGCATTTACCGGATTAACAGCTTTGTCTGTAGAGACGCCAAAATATTTGCGACAGTTGGTCTCGATGGCGTATTGCAATGATTTTTCCACGTTCAGGATATTGACAACAATCATACGCATTAAGGTATATGGATCTTTTTCACTGCGAACATGTTTTAGAGCAGCCAGATTTAATATGTAATCATAAGGTTTTTGAGTATTAAGAAAGGTGTAAAATTCATTCGAGCCGTAGTCCAAAGGTAAAGTTTTAAAGTCACCTGTGATATAGCCTATAGAACTTCTAATATCGCGAACAAGTTCAACAAGGTTATTTTCGCTGATGTCAACGACATGCAGACGTTTAGGATTTTGTTTGAATATCTCTTTGACCACAGCCTGCCCGATAGATCCGGCCCCTCCTATAACAAGAAATGAGCCGGTTTTAATCATTGAAGACAATTGTTTTTTGAATTGGTTAATATCGTCAGTGAACAGGGATGAATCTCTGCCTATGATAGGCAATATATTTTCCGGACAGGTCATTTTATAAGCCTTTTTATTCAGTTTGTATTTTTGCAGATTTTGAGTTTACGAATATAAAAATCAGGTCACATACTTTAAGACCTTGTCAATTACATAATCAGTTTGTTCATCTGTCATTGACGGATAAACCGGTAAAGACAGGGATTTTTCAAAAACACAGTTTGCTACCGGATAATTTTTGTCAACATACTTATAGGTATTACGATAAAACGGATGCTTGTGAACAGGGATGAAATGTACTGAGGTTCCGATACCATTTTCTTTCAGTTTTTCTAATAATTGGTTGCGTTCATTTACCTTAATGACATAGAGGTGCCAACAAGTCTGCCTGTCAGGTTTTATGGTATGTAGAGTTATTTTTTTGTTTTTCGAGAATGCGTCGGTATATTTCGAAGCGATCTTTGCCCTCATTGACAACATCCATTCGAGTTTCTTTAACTGAGCCAATCCCAAAGCGGAATTGATATCAGTAGTGTTATATTTATTGCCACTTTCCACAACCTGGTAATACCAAGAACCTTTTGGGCTGTAACGGCCCCAAAAATCCCTGTCGATCCCATGAAGTCGATTAATTCTGATGTTGTGCGCATAGTCGTTATTATCCGTTGTTATCATTCCTCCTTCCGCGGTGGAAAGAGTTTTGGTATTGTAGAAACTAAAGCAAGTAAGATCGCCGATGGTGCCTATCATTTTGCCTTTATAAAAAGATGGCAGGGCATGAGCAGCATCTTCGATGATTTTAATATTATATTTTTTGGCAATTTCCGAAATCTCATCCATATCACAGGGTTGCCCTGCAAAATGAACCGGCATTATGACCTTTGTGCGTTTGGTTATCAGTTTTTCCAGGCACGTTGTGTCCATGTTGTGTGTGTCCTCTTCGATGTCACATAATACCGGTAGTGCATTGAAGTAAGTAACAACTTCGGCAGTAGCAATAAAAGTATTTGTCGGCAGTATGACTTCATCACCCGGCTTTAGCCCAACAGCTTTCAATGCGAGGTGTAGAGCGGCAGTTCCGGAGTTTGTGCTTAAGGTGTTGGAAGTACCTATATAATTTTTGAATTCTTCTTCGAAGTTGAGAGTTTTCGGTCCCATGCTAAGCCAGCCGCTTCGCAACGTATCGGTAACAGCATTGATATCGTCTTCTGTTATATGTGGTTTGTGAAAAGGTATATCCATTTAAGTGTTATCTCGTGGTAGAAAAGTTTTCAGCTTCTTTTTTTATATTTCGTTTACAGATGATAAAATCCCAGAGTCCTCTGAGGTATCCGAAGCCATAACCAAAGTGCAGAGTAGCAAAAGAAACCGACAGAAATGGTAAAAGTCTAATTGTTTTTTTCTTAATTGATACGGACAATGAGAAAAACAAGCTTGCAAATACATACAAACCAACCGCAAACAGGAAAAGCCACAAGAAGTATTTATTAAGGAAAGATAATACTCCTGTACTTATTAAGCAGGTTACAAATAAGGCGGGAACTATTTGTCGCCAGGTTAAAATAGCGCCGACTTTTTTTGCAACCAAAGGCTTGAAGTAGCCGTATTGAAAATACATTGCCCAAAGCTTTTTCAGAGAAGACCTGACGTGGTAATATGAAATAATTTCCGGAACGAACAGGATTTTCCCTCCTTTTTTGATCAATCTTAAATTTAACTCATCATCCTGATTCCTTATCAAGTCTTCATCAAAAAGGCCAACGTCATCAAAAACTTCCCTATTGTAAAATCCAAAAGGTACAGTGTCGACATACTTAGGCTGCTTTGAGCCTATTCTAAAAAATGAATTACCCACGCCAAAGGGATGTGCCAGGGCCAGAGCGATAGATTCAGCTAACAAAGTGTTATTTCCTGGCAACGTAACAGTCATTCCGCCGACATTATCGGCATTAAATTTTTCTGAGTACTTTAGACTATTTGAGATATAATTTCTTTCATAAATACAGTGGGCGTCCATCCTTACAATTTTTTCCCCTCTCGCGCGATTGATACCGATATTCAGAGCTGTAGAGACAAATTTATGGGGATTGTCAAAAAGTTTTATAAAATGATATTTTTGTTCATACTGTTTAATTATCTCTGTAGTTTTGTCATCGCTCCTTCCGTCTATGACAAGGATTTCAATCCTATTCTTTTGGATAACTCTGGGAAATTACAGATTCAAGGCATTTGCCAATGAACTTTTCTTCATTTCGGCAAGGCATCACTACTGAAATAAAAGGTAAATTATCCATAATATTCTTTCAACATCTGTTCTTAATTCTTAGAAAGGTTAACCACCGTGCATCCATGTTCCTGGGGCAGGATTTGAATGTCGCTGCAAAAATCCAATGAGCGGATATCTTCGGTTGTGATTTTTCTATCGTCCTGCTGTAGAGTACTTATGTATTTTTCAGTAATTTTCGTTATGACATCAAGAGGAATCTTGTCTATACATTTCAGTTGATACCGGCAGGCATTAATGTATTCGTTCGAAAATTTATAACAGGGACTGCATGCTAAATTTATACGGATAACAATATTTCCCGGGCCGTACGGAGAAGTACGATGAAAATCGGAATAGCCCCACAACGCTATTACAGGTACATCCATAAGCGACGCCAAATGCATTGGAGCAGAATCATTTCCAACAAAGAGCCGGCATCTTCCTAAAAGTGCCGCTACCTGAGTAATTGAAGATGTATGGCTTATAACAGCATTATTACCAATACCGGATGCGGTCTGTTCTTTAAGAGCCTGCTCATTTTTTCCTCCGATAATAAGGAACTTACACTCAGCTTTTTTACTAATACTTTTGCAAAGCTCAATATAATTTTCGACAGGCCATCTTTTACCGGGTGATTTGCATCCAGGATGCAATGCAATGGTAACGTTGTGTGAAAGGTTGTTCTCATCAAAAAAGCCTTTAGCAAAATCACCATAAGTCTTCTTTATTGAATTGCTGATAGAGACAGGCTTGACATAACCTTGATAAGGCATTCCAAAAAGAAAGAGGTTCGCATTAGTGTCATGAATATCAGATGGTTTAAGTTTTTTCGGTCTGTATATTTTTCGCAATAACAAGAAGTCTCTATCATTGTCGCAAAGTGCTTTTTTTTCTTTTGCTCTTGAAAACAGAGCTATAACCGCTTCTCGCCTTCCTGAAGGATAGGCCATATAGAGTTCATCAAAGACATTATTTCTGAGTGAGTTGGCAATTGATATGATATTTTTAGCAGAACTTTCTTTTTCATCCCAGATATAAACCTTATTTTCCGGCAGCTTTAAGAAAGCCAATTTGTCAGAACCGTTATTCGATACCACCATAGACATATCGCAGTGGTTTTGTTGTGTTAATTTTTCGGCTGCAGATAGAACCATCACAGTATTGCCGATTCCCTGAAGGGTTATTAGTAATATTTTCTTCATTATTGAACTAAACAGGTTGCCCTTTCCTGGAAACATGTACAATAAAAAGCATTAACATGGAGGGGACAAGAGCATTGATAAACCCATAAGTCAATCCACCACAAGCAACAAAATATGCAGCGATAGTTGGTATCGGGAGATATAAAAATAAAGGCCACAGGTAGCCGGTACTTATAAGTTTAGCTTTTGTTTTCTTCCAAAACCAGCCATACAGGGCACCAAATCCTAAAGCACTTAAAAAAGCGCCGATAATTCCAAGATCATAATACCCTGAAAACAAAAGAAAACGGTTGAAATAAGCGTCCGGAAGTGTAGTGTAATCTCTGGGCAGGAAATTATATGAGACTGTCTTGGATGGATTTTCAGAAAAGCGTTTTCCCGGCCAAAGTACTGCGGGGATTCCCGCTTTAATTTCTTCAAGGGTCCAGCTTGCACATGGTCCATTGGTTTTGCCGCCAAGTAAAGCCCCTGCATTGCCAAAGGAATCGTAAGGAACGTCATTAACTAAAGCTGCAAATACCTCAAAGGCATAATCACGGTGCAGAACTCTTTTGTAGTTAGTTCCGAATCGAGAGGACAGCAGGAGTAAAGCAATTATTAAAAGCAGAGACATTTGCACCCATGTCCGAACTCTAAGGAAAGTATTCTTGGACAAATAATAAAAGACTATAGGCAACAGCGGATACAGGAAAGAGGCTTTGGATCGCATTAAGGTAGCGGATAGAATTGCAAAGCCAAAGCTTAGTATTCCTAAGGGTTTATGCACGCAAAAAATCATAAAAGGTAAAAATGCGTTTGTCATAATCAAAGGATACGTCCAAAAAGTTCCCAAACCCGCGTTGGGAATATAATAATGTGGTACTAACACAAACGCTGAGGCAAAAAAGGCACAAAGCAGAAAAGGTTTTTCATTGTTTTGAGGGATAACCTGAGCGATTTTATTCAACAAGATTCTATCTGAAGAGCTGTCCGATATCGGATTACAAAAACGCCGGATACCATAATGATAAAAAAGTGCCGCAATTGCAACAATACATAAAGGTGCGATAAAATAATCCGGGTTATTTATGATTCCATAGTGGCTGGTTTTCAGCAATCCAAATTTATAGTCATACCATTGAAACCATTTTTGTGTCATTGTATTTAGAATAAAGTAAACAACCCATAATGGAGTGCTAAACTGGGGATGGAGCGGGTTAAGGATGTTTGTTTTCAGAGCTTTTAATAAAGGTCCGAGCCAAAGTAAAATATTGGCTACTACCAACAGACCTTCCAGACCAAATAAAAGAGAAAATGTCATAAAAAATCACTCTGCCATAATTATATATTGGTAATTAACGTTCTATAGTTATATCTCAGAAAGAATTTTTTCCATTAGATGTCGCCAGGTATAACCTGCTGAGATAACCTTCATATACCCTGCATTTGCGATTTTTTTTCGTTCTTCTTCATTATTAAGATAAACTCGCACCTTGTCTATTAACTCACCGGCAGAAGAGAAGAACACCACTTCAGAATCTTCGACAAACAATTGTTGATGCATTTTTGTGCGTTCAGCCAGTAGAAAACCGCCACAGGCAGGAATTTCAAACGTTCGCGTTGTATAGGTATCAGAAACCAGATGATTTAGAAAACCTAATGATATTTTTGATGCGCTGATCACTTTTGCATATTCATCGCCGATTGCGGGGCCATAAAATAGTGGTCTTAGTGCGGAAGGTACATTACGAGAATTCCATCCCATGCCATAGATTCGCATATCCATTTCTTGAGAAGAACAAAGAGCGTTAAGGCAAGCACCACGGTCTTTCATATATTGTCCCACGAAGATAACATCACAGCCTAACCGTTGTTTTTGGTTTGCAGTCAGCGAAACCGGGCGATGAATTTTTGGATCAAAACCCTGCAGCGAAAAAATTATCCGTTTAGCATGCAGATTTTCGTAGAGAGGGATGTCCTGTTTTTTTGTTGTTATAACTACATCGTATGCGGCGACGGCATTTCTCATACATCTGTTCGACATTCCCGGGGCAGTGAGTGAATCAGGCGTATAATGAATTAGAAGGCAATTAAATTGACGACGAATCAATTCCAGGGTATTACCGGAAACAAGGAAACCGCCATCTATTACATTCGGATCACCACTGAGCTTATTTGCTGCCACCGGGCCTGCACACTGCCAATGTTTTCGAAAGTCCTCGTTAGAGATTACCTTCTTAAGAACATAGTCCACTTCGTGCCAATCACGACAGTAAATTATCTCTCCGGATTGTCCCATTTTCTCTAATAGTTCATTTGCACTACGTGGCGTTCTGATAAAGACTGTTGGTAGCCCCATTCGCAAAGCTGCATAAGCACTTACCGAATTTGCTGTAATCACAGCATCACACTGGGATAAAAGTTCTTCAGAACTGATATTCCGATCTACCCATTCTATTTTCCCGTGACAGTTGGCAATTGCTGTTTCTACTCTTTTACGAAGCTCGACCAAGTCACCATCATCAATATGTCGGGGATGTGGCTTGAATAGCACTTTGCAGCCGAGGCTACACGCAATGTTTGTTACACCTATATAGAACTGGTCATTCCACGTCTTTGATGCATGACGGGGATTTAAACTCTGATGCACAACCATTACTACACGGGGAGAATGTAAAGGAACTGTAGAATGACTTTGGATAGCTGTGACGAGTGGATTCCCCACAACGGATATGGTATCAGGCTGACGGCCACGTCTAAGCAATTCTTCCTTCATACCTCGATGGCTCCATACCGCAACATAATCAGCTCGCATTCCGTCGGAACCTTCAAACCACGGACTAAGCAGTTTTGAACGGAACCAGCGGGCTAATTCATACAGATTAAATGCGTATTCGTTCTTGCGAATATGAAATCCTTCTTGAAATAGAACAGTAGGAATTGTCTTACTTTTGGCAACTGCCGTTAAAACTCCTCCATCTGCATATTTATCCATAAAAACCACCAACAGTCGGAACGGCGGCTTCCAGCATGATTTCAAGGACTGTGTGCTTCTGATAGTCCGGACTGTCTCTCTGAAGAAGTTCGATGGCTTATCAAACCATAACGGCTCTACATTTATAACAGGTAGATGCGTTTGATGCCCATTAGCCCAGGGGGAAAGGTCAGCTCCCAGAAGAGCTGTCCTCAAAACGCACACTCTCAAGCCTTGCGTCAATAAAGGCTCAGATAAACGCTAAGAAAGAGCAAGTAATCGAGAATTCATAGGTGCAAAAGCTACATCGTATTGGGGAGCATTCATTCCGAAATACCTTATACCTTATTAAATCTGCATGATTTAACACATTCTTCGTGTGTTCTTTTAAGATTCAGAATTATTTGTAAAAGGTAACTTGCATAAAAATGGCGTTGTGATTTCCATTATCGTGTTGGCTTGACAGCACTGCAAAGCAGCATAACTTCTTTTGAGAACCTGATTAATTTACTATGTGAACATAATGATCGTGGCATTACTTTAACTATAAACATTGACAAGGATTTTAGCCATGGCATTTTCCACAAAAAGGGCAACTGTCTAAATTTCTCTACCTTAACATCATCAAAACCATGTATGGCGAAAATATGACGTAAAGAAGTAAGAGTGAATGGAGCCCTATGGGTGTAATCTACATAAAACACTTTGTAAACAGACTCCCAATCAGGAACCATTGTGATTACCAAGCCACTAGGACTCAAGATTCTATAGATCTCCTGGACCAATTTTTCTGGGTAATAAAAATGTTCGAGAACTGATTTCGAAAAGATAACATCAAAACTATTATCCTCAAAAGGCAACGGAGCATTTCCGATATCTGATTGTAAAATTTTTGCTTCAGAGCAAATTGATTTTGCCATTTGGGACTGATCAATGCCAAATGCATTGAGGCCACAACGAACAAAACCTCTCAGGAATTCACCCCGCCCACATCCTAAATCCAGGATTTCCTTGCCCTTCGACAGTCCGTACCTTGTAACCAGATAGCGAGCAAGTAAGTCTGGATATTTAGTAAAAGGCTTATCTTTCTCATTGTAAACGACAGAAATATAATCTCTCTTACGCTTTGCTTCTGTCATTGCGAAGTCTCCATCAATTTAATAAATGCTATTTCCGAAGCATGCCGGAAAGTAACTTTCGCATTACCATGCGGTGAAAATTAGAGTGAGGCTTGGTCCTTACAACCTCTAATCCTCTTTTTGTTACATAAATAACAGGAGTTATTTATCATTTTATCTGAGCACGCCCAACAAGAGAGTCTGTACTATTTAAACAATATGACTAATCTGTCAAAACATCTTTTCTTCAGTCTCCACATAAAACTTCTCATTAACATCATTGCTGTTTGCCAGCCTTCCACTTAAGTTCATATTTCCTATAAGTTTCATGTCACATTGCTCGCTACATTTCATGCCTTGCACTAAATCAAAATGCATTTTTCTAAACCGGGAGTATTTCTCCCCATTCCAAATAGAATAAAGTGTTTCTGTTGCCGTATTTCCTAAGACAATTTCATTATTGAAATCCTCGACACACATAGCCACTTCTCCATTCGACTTGATACTTAACGACGTCCATGGGAAATGACAGAATTCAATCCAGGACACCGCCTTTATTGGTTGCGTGTTGTTTTCATACCATAATTGGTCCTGGCTTTTGAGGTACAGGTACACGTCTAAACCACTGAAGTAGTCTTTTAGTTTCTCGAACTCATCACTTTCCCAAGTGACGCCAAGATTCAGCATTGTGATCATTATAGTCGTCTTGTAACCATATCTTTCCTTCTGTTCGATAAGTCGGAGAATTTTCTCGTAACTTCCAGTAAAATCTGAAGCCGGACCTCTTATTTGCTTTTGACGAGTATCATCTATACTTTCTAGCGCAAATTTTATGTACCCTAATCCGTTATCGAAAACCTCCAATATCTTCTCAACATTTATATTTGCAGGATTGCAGCTAAAATAAGAATGGAGTTTTCTATCAGAAAGCACTTTAACTCTTTGCGCTATATATTTATCCAAAAGAGGTTCCCCGTATCCATGCAACACGATGACCTTCGGAAGAATGTGCCGAAGAAAATGGTTTTCACTTACATCTTCCCGTGGGATGTGATAAACATCCTCAACAAAAGCCTGCCACTTTTGCCATTCCTCTTCGGAGAAGGGTTCCACCTGGTCGATAACTCGCTTAAAAAGATCGTTGTCAATCGTTTCAACCTTGCGAGTCATCATTGTTGTCCTTGGGCACATCCTGCATTTCATATTGCAGGCATTGGTAGTTTCAAAATTATATAGAATTGGTTCGGAACTTCGGAATTCTTCAAATCGGTCGTAGATATAGTGCGCATCAAATTCCTCGCCGTTCATTAACCGCGATTTCAGCTCAGACACTTTTATATAAAAATTAATATCAAACATGACACTTATCCCGGCCTATTCTTTGCCAAGTCTTGCTTTGTGTTGATTTTTCTGCTGTCGCTATTACCTTCATTACATTTATACCATCCTGGAAATTACAGTTAACAATAGTGTTATTCGTTAAGGAATTTACAAAGACTTCCATTTGTTTGAGGTACATATGATTCCATTTGAGGTTGGCATTTTTATATAACACATCCGTTCGTTCTTTATAATTTGTAAAACATACTTCGTTATTTTCAAATGAATATTCAATATTACCCTCAGATCCCATAATTTCTCCACGTCTTTGAAGAGTTGGATTTATGTAATCAACCTCTATTGTTATTAATGATTTACTCGAGATCCTACATACAATAAGGGCATTGTCGTCAACATGTATATCCAAATCGGAGATTTTCCCAACAACGGCGCAAACTTCGTCAGGAATTCCAAAAAAATAGTGCATCAAATCTATCTCATGAGACAATGTTCGCAGCACACCACCTCCAAGTTCTTTCCGGGAATAATATTCTTTTCTGTAATCGACATGCCGATGCCAAAAAGGCAGGTAATATCCACAATAGAGACGGGCCTTGTAAACTCTTCCAAGTTTGCCCGAATCGATGAACTGCTTTATGACGTTTATTAGTTCATTATGTCGCAACATAAACCCAACCATGACTTTACCTGAATCAAAATATGAGATTTGTCTGACTTGATCTATTGAGTCTGCAATTGGCTTTTCTAAAAATACTGGGATTGCTTTTTTCAGCGGAGTCTTGATTGTTTCAATATGTAAGCTCGTTGGATTTGAAATAATTACCGCATCCAAATCGTAAGAGTAGAACTCCCTGGCATCAGATACTTCCTTTATATAGCTGAATTCCACCGGGAGCGTTTGAACTGCTCCCTTTCTCGTTCTCAATGCTATGATGTCATCATATCCCAACTGTTTAAGACACCTGACATGCCTTTGTCCTATTGAACCTAAACCAATAACACCAATTTTCATTTTAGAATGATCTTATTTTGGCTATTCCGTCTTTTTCTATATAGAACATCACAGTGCTTATTTATCCTTGCAATATCCGGGTTTCTATCCAGGCAATCAATTATTTGACGTGTGGTTTTTTTATAGGTATCCTTGCCAAGCTTATTGAAGAGCGCTTTGAAAAAAACATAATCATCAGGATAATCAAGGGTTACTCTATAATGTCTTCTTTGATATTCCCTTGGTATCTCCATATCCATTACTTTGAATAAATCCGTATCCGTAAAATACCGACCCCATACTTCTGTATTAGTGTCATTTTTTACTTCCAGAATTTTTTCCAAAGCAGAGGGTTTTATCCCCCAAAAATAGAGCCCATGCGGAAGTTTATAGCCGGTAATTAAATCCGCATTAGATACTTCATATAACTCTACAGCTTGATCAATGAAATCGAAAGCAACTAACGGGCAGTCGGCGGTAAGATTCAACATATAATCAAACTCGTACCGGTTTGTAGCTTCATATAATCGCTCCAGGACGTCTTCTTCGCTGCCTCTGTAGTACCCGATTCCTTCCCTTTCTGCGATTTCGCATAAAATATCGTCCTGCGGGTTTGTGGATGTAGCAATAACGATCTCATTGAGAAAAGTGCATTGCTTTAAACGGTCGATCATCCAGGCAATTAATTCGCGACCATTTATTTTCAGTGTTATTTTCCTCGGAAGGCGAGTGGATTTCATCCTTGCTGTAATCAAAAAACCCGTTCTCATTACATTATTTCCTAATCTACTCAACGATGCCAAAGATCTCTGTAGTATTATTCTGAAGTTCATATTCTACTTTGGAAAAATCTATTATTTCATCGTTGCATATATTCTTAGAGGCTCTAAGGCCTATAAAGTTTAAGAATTGATTTTGTCTAACAGTAGAATACTCAGAAGTTCGTTTAAACCACAAGTCATTAAGCGTTATTCTTTGCCCTTTGTTGATTGCTCTTTTGGCAACTAATGCTTTTTTCATGGGACCGATTTGCCCGTAATCAACTTCTGACGAAGACATTTTAATATCTCCAGAACCACGAACAGTCAGAGCCAAAGACATCAACTCCTTAATTCTCAATAGCTTCTCTTTTCCTACCGCTGATTGAAAATCTATCCGTTTTACTCCCTCATCTGGTGTGTAATGCTTTTCCAGAATATTAAAGCCCAACATTGCCGCCATAACACTGATAAGCTCATTATTTGCGTCATCATATGAAGTGTGGTCTGCATAACCAACCGGAAGACTGAACAAGTCTCGTACTTTGAGCATCTTGAACAAATTAATATCTGAGTAGTTAGTCGGGTAGCTTTGGAAACCATATAGTAAAATAATCTCATTCTTTGCTCTGCTTTTTAGAAAATTGATCGCATATTCAATCTCGTCCAAACCGGAGCCACCAATTCCTAATACTATATTCCCACTGAATTTCGAGGCTTCTTCTAATAAAAAATAATCATTTATCCCCGTAGCATGTAATTCCACTGCATATATATCACTAAATTCCTTATTGATAAACCTTAGGCTCTCAACATCATCGCAGAGCGCGACAATATCCAGCGTATTATTTCCGGCCTGATTCAAAAGCATCCTCCATTGATCTTCGCTAAATAGCCATTTGCTGTATTTCGAAAACAAGTCGTGACTACGCGTTACGTAGCTTTCCGGATTTAACAATAAATGGAACTTGACCGCATTAAGATTCAAATCGGCAATTTCGCCAACCATCCTCGAAAGATAATCAAAATCACCCTCATGATTGTACGCGGTCTCTCCGATAATATAAGGCTGTAAAAGCCCACCCTGTTCGGCATTAGTCTCTGATGTACTAACCATTAACTATACCTGCCTCTCTTCCAAATCATATAACATCAACGTCAACAAACATCTTCTGCGGAGAAATATTCCAGAATTTCTTTCTCTGGAGTATCTTGTAAAACTTTTCACAGCTCCTGCCATTTCCAAATTCTTTGACACAACGAGGTTTCTTGTTTTTTACCTTCGCTATTGCTTGCAGAATCTTACCTACTTTTTCATCTACATTGATTATTTGATTGTTACTTGTTCGTCCTCGCTGGCGAGTTCCTATATTTATCGTTGGTACACCATACACAGGCGCCTCGCGGATTCCAGCACTCGAATTGCCAATTATAAAATCACAATTCTTGAGCAGGGTTAAGAAATACTCAAAACGCATCGATGGGAGTATATGAAAGCGAACTATATCTTTAAGCTTCTCATACTCACGCATTATAATGTCAGTACCTATGTCATTGTTTGGATACAAAACAATGTAGTTTTTCCCGGATTTAATCAAAGATGCAACAACATTTCTTATATTATTCTCAAGCTCGTCTAATTCTGTGGTGATAGAGTGATAAATGAAAATGCCATAGCGTTCGTAATTTATTTCGTATCTGTGTTTTACGGATTTCAGACTCGGCAATATGTCAGAAAGCATTACGTCAATATCCGGCGAACCAATCACAAACGTACGCTCTTCGCTCTCACCCAATTGCCTCAATCTATCCTTTGCTTTGGCATTTGAAACAAAATGTAAATGTGACAGTTTGGTTATTGCATGCCTCAGCGATTCATCAATCGTACCGGAAATCTCTCCACCTTCTAAGTGAGCCACAAGGATATTATTCAAACTACCGACAATTGCACCCGCCAGAGCCTCAATTCGGTCCCCATGAACCACTATCATGTCAGGCCGAACCTCATTGACATAGTGACTAAAACCCGTTACGGTGTTTGATAAAACAATATCCATCTTATCCCAGTGATTCTGGTTTATATAATCATAAATATTACAGTATTTCTCCTTTCTTATTTCATTAATCGTACTCCCGTATGTTGACAGCGTGTGCATGCCCGTCGCGAAAAGATGACACTCGAAAAATTCTGAGTCCTCTATCGCTCTGGTTAACGGCTTTAGCTTACCAAAGTCCGCACGAGTTGCCGTCAGGAATACTATCCGTTTCTTAGCCATCTATCATTTCCCAGCTTAGCTGTCTGTCCTTCAAAATCCGTTTAGTCGCTTTCTTTCCAAGGACAGTATTAAAATCCTTAGCCTTGATCTTGCCTGTTCCGGGGCGCTTCACCCAGATATTGTCACTGGAAAAAGTCTCTCCATCTTCAATATTTTTCGTAGATACGACACAGGAATACGCAAAATCAATAGTAGGTTTCTCTTCAGCAAGTATCTCCTTATCTCCTCCCATTGCGCGTTTTATCAATTCTGACCCAATAATAAGATCCTTTAGCTCTGCAGGATCCAGAGATATCGCTATGTCAGGACCCGGCCAGCTTTTATCTGAAGTAAAATGTTTCTCTATGACACATGCCCCAAGAGCAACCGCCGCAAATGATACATAGTTGCCTATCGAGTGGTCACTTAAACCTATCACAGCCCGCGGAAAACTCCTTTTCAGATGCTCCATTGCATTCAATCGGGCCTTCGCATAAGGTGTCGGGTACATTGAGGTACAATTTAAAAGAGCATACTCTATTCCATGCCTTTCCATTATCTCCACAGCGACGGCTATACTGTCAATGTTGTTCATCCCCGTGCTAAGAATAACAGGCTTGCCAAACGCAGTGATATGCTCGATCAGAGGATAATTATTACATTCACCCGAGCCTATTTTATAAACTTTCACCGCCATATCTTCCAGCCTATTGGCCGCCGCCCTGGAAAAAGGCGTACACAAATAAATCATTCCCAAGCGTTCGACATGCTCCTTGAGTTTCACCTCCTCGTCAAAAGTCAAACTGCATCTTTCCATAATGTCCCAGATTGACTCTTTTGAATTTGAAGGGACAACTTCATTTCGAATCATCTCATCTTCTATCACATGGCATTGAAACTTCACACATTCGGCTCCGCTTTCATAGGCATCATCAACCATCTTAATTGCTTTAACAAACTCGCCTTCATGATTTATCCCTATCTCCGCTATTATGAACGGTTTTTGCTTATCCCCTATTACTCTGTCGCCAATTGTAATTGAAGGCATATCAATCCCCTTTAGTTAACCAGAAAAAAAAATGTTAGTTTATAGAGGGCAAATTTGCCACGCTGTACTTCTCAAGAAGTCGGCCAAATAGTGTTATCCGCCTGCCAGCGGACTCAAGTGATCCGTTCGTGCAAACCTGGATCTCTAAGTTCAGTGGTAAGCCGGCACGACGGTCACGAACGGCTAATGTCATCCTGATAATCTCGTGTACATCAATTGCCTGGCCATCTCTTTCCCAGGATAAAGTCCTGCTGGTCCCATCACGATTCGTCAATGGTAACAAACCCCTCGCAAAATCCATTTTTTCCGCTGCAAAACAAACCGCTTCCCACCACTGGTCAAATAATTTGGCCCTGCGGAAGTAGAGTTCGATTTGCTCATAATCCTCTATTTCCCGCCTCGCCTGGCGAGCAATCGCGCATTTTTGCTTCAAAGCCGCCATTGTGTCCCTCAACTGAATCGCGCCTGCAACTCTAAATGCCAGAACAAGCAATAAAAGGATGCTTACAAAGATAATTATTGCACTAAAACTGCGGCTAAGCAGCATGAACATACCTAAACCCGGTGGCAAGCACCGTCATGACATAAGAAACAATTACGACATGACGCTGATGAAGCCCGAGAGCAAGGAGCCGATGGTGAAAATGGCTGTAATCAGCAGAAAATATTGATCTTCGCTCCAGAAACCTCCTTAGCATACTAAAGAGTGTGTCAAAAATAGGTATCCCAAGTGCCAGAAAAGGAAGGGCAAGACCAACTACTGTCTCAGTTTTGGCTCCACAGAGAACGCTTGACGAACTTATCATAAATCCAAGGAATAAGCTGCCCGAATCTCCCATGAATATCTTCGCAGGATTGAAATTGAATAACAAAAATCCTGTTAGAGCACCAAGAAGAGAGAACATCATTACTGTCATCGCAGGTGGACCAAAGCACAAGCTAAGTACAGAGATGACTCCGCATGTGACCCAGCTAATCCCTGCTGCCAGACCGTCAAGACCATCGACAAGATTTATTGCGTTGGTTATGCCGACAATCCAGAGAACTGTGATAGGCCAGGAGAACCAACCGAAGCCAACTGTAAATGTATTGGTAAATGTAACAGAATTTATTCGAATACCTACTGAGCAAACTGCCAATGCACCAAGCAACTGGGCCAGGAGCTTTGTTCTCGACCTCAAGCCTCGAATATCATCCACAAGGCCCACGAAAAAAATGAAGCTCGCGGCTGACAAAAGTACAACAATCCTCAAACGTATGACTAAAAAACTGTCGGCAGCTTCATGAACCAACAAAAATGCCGGTACCATAATCGCTATTGCAGAGGTGAAAATAGCCACTCCTCCAATACGCGGAACCGGTTCACAATGCACCTTACGGATACCAGGGACATCCACTAAGTTGAAGCGTCTGCTGAGGTGAATAACACCTAATGTGGTTATAATGGCAAGTATGGAAGAACAAAGATATACTAAAAAGTAGCTCATTGCGGTTTAATCCATCATATTTATTTTCAAACAGTTGTCCCTGGGCAAACTCCGTCCCCGTCGGTGTTCCAACCGAGGATTCTGACTATAACCTTTAAGTATTCGGCACTTACTAAAGAACCGGACCGGGACAACAATAGGAACACTTTAAGGCGACAAGGCTTCTGGAATCCAACCCTCTGGCTGAAGCGAAATATCCCCAACAAGCCTTTGGGCTGCCATAGATCCCGGACGTAATCGAAGACATATTCGCGCATGGCGCATTGCCTCCGGTATCCTTTGTGTCTCCACAAGTAATCGCGCCAATTCCATTCGCCATTGAACATGGTTGTAATCAAGTCTCAGCGCACGCTGATAACATAGTATCGTCGCTTCTTTGTCACCTCGCCCTTTATAGATAGAGGCTAATGAGACCAATAATCGTGCCGATGCATCGGAACGCGAACACTCTGCTTCAAGCAAATTTAGTATTCTGTCCTTGGCCTGCTGAACCAAATCATCGTATTGCATTTGCTCAAAGGCGCGTGCAACATGCTCAAGTCTGGAAAGATTATCACCGGCTATAGACAGAACCAGATCCGGACGGCTAAGTTGATTCAAATATATCTCAACCATCTTATTGAATAGTCTGGGATCAAGCTCAAGGGCCTTGTTAAGCTTCGGCACACAATCCTCGAATCTACCCTCGATGACATCGAGATAACCTGCGACGAAACAAGATTTAGGATCACACGGTGCAAGTCGAAAACCATCTCTTATCTTTTTGGCACCAATTTCCTTCTTGAGAACGAACTTCTCAATCTGACCGGCTACCGTGTACGTCGGTCCGTAGGTTGGACAAAGCACACATGCCTTGTGGAACTGAGTAACAACATCGCGAATAATCGGCATAGATTCATCAGAGATGATAAATTCACCGGTATTTGGATCTGTCGGAAGATTTATCTTACGCCAGCGATAAACATTGAGCCAGTATAGATATTTGATGTTATCCGGCTCATACTCTAACGCCCTTGTCGCAGCAGCAATCATATATTCGTATTCCGCATCAGTGGTATGCTGTTTTTTCAATTGTTGATCTTCAATTGCACGGACTTTTTTCCAGCTATCTTCTGCCTTGCGTGAATTGTCGGCTCCGATAAAAGACCAGATTAGAATTGCGCACACTCCAAAGAGCACCACCATACGTGAAAGTATGGACCTTCCGAACAACTGCGCCGTTGCTGTTTTATTGCTCTGCTTTTGTTTGCATCGAGCCAGGGTTATCAGGAGAGCGCAAAATATAACGGAGAGAAATGCATTCGCAGGAAGATGTTGACCAAAATCGCTTAGGCTGTGAATAAGTACCGCCAGGATACCAAATCCGAGGCCATAGGCGGCGGTGAGAATAGGAAACTCGTCGTTACGGACACTCTTCGCATAGCTGCGCCAGATAATTACACCAAAGGCTATCAGTAGCCCAAGACCAACAAGTCCTGTCTCCTCCAGCATCTGAGCATATTCGTTTTCCGCATGACTTGCCAAGGCGGTTATGCTTGAGCAATCGAACACCGGATAGACAACCGAATGTGTCCCAAGCCCGGTTCCCAGTAATGGAAATCGGGTCCATATAACAGCAATATCTTTTAGTATTTGAATTCTTCCCGCCTGACTCTCACGGAAATCCCAAAGCGTGGCCAGTCGGTCATACACCACGTCAAAACCAGTGTATAACACACACACAAAAGCTATTAAAGCCATAGCGACCATCACCCATCCGCGAGCCTTTAGTGACTGTCGTCGTGAACTGATAAGCAATGTTGTAAAGGCCATCGCGATGAGCATGCTGACCATTCCACCGCGGCTTAGAGAAGTAAAAACGGTTGCAGCACCGATACTTATTAATGCCACCAGAATCCATATCATTGCTGATGATCTGGAACCCAGATATTCAAAGACAATCGGCGCACTGATCTTTTTGCCCTCAAAAGCCTCATTTAATTTAACAAAAAGCAAAGCCAGTGCAGCCCCAATAGAGAGATTCATGAATTGACCATAGTGACTGTGATTAACGAAAGGACCGGAATAGCCCGTGTTATGATTACTCGAAACAAACCAGTATATCTTGCCGTTTCCGAAGAGGTTCTGGGCCAGGGCAATGACCGCAATTACACCACCTATTATCGCTATGGCCATAAGCAAACGCTTTATTTGCCCCGGACGACGAATGACATTAAGAACCACTACAAATACTCCCGCCGCAGCCAACACTAATCGCAACGCATGTTTTGTAGCATTTGAGTAGAAAGTAAGTGTTACCAATCTAAGCGTAGCATTTGCCTGTGGTAAATCGCCCAGCAGTTGTGTTTTTGTGGTTGCAGTATTAGGTGAAATGGAACTTACAAGCCATAAAGGCAATGGAATAAGTTCAAAGACCGTAAGAAGTATGAATAACGCCAAAGGAAGATATGCCCAGGTCAGAACCAGAGACTGATCGCGATGCCAAACAAGTTTCATCAAAAAGAAAACAACAATCACGCCCGACACGACGATAACAATCTGCTCACTCCAGGCATGCACCACACCGAAAACCAGAGGCATAAAGGCCAAAAGGCCTATTAACAGCCATTCAATAACACGATCGAATCCACTTATAGCAACATCAATATTATCAGGGATAAACCTACGGTCACTCGACATTACAAACCTCCCTGTAATTGTAAAGTGGAACCGAATCTATGTCACTTCCATTGAGAACTTTGAGCGGGTTTTCAATGCAGACAGTCTGAGCAATGGACGGCCCAAGATAATCGCTGATTTGTCTAAAAGCCGCACTCATTCGCGGTCGGCGATCTTTCGAGCCGTGCGAATCTGTCGCTACCAGAGAGACACAGCCGGATTCAAGAAAGTACCAGGCTGCCCTTTGTGCCCCCGTACCAAACTCTCCCAACAAACTGGCAGCCGTTATCTGAAGATAAGCGGAATGTTCCATCCATCTTAGTAATGTCGCTGGTTGCTGAGCAAGAAACGGATGTCTTTCGGGATGCGAAATGATGGACTTGATACCCATAGAGCCAAGATCATCAAGAAGCGGTTCAATATCAATGAAAACCTGGTGCGGTAATTCCAGCAGTATATATTTGTGACCATCGGCGAGTGTGAGTATCCTGTCGGATTCAAGAAGTTGACAAATTCTTTCATCTACACGAACATCTCCACCTGGGAGCACGGTCAATTCAATATCGCTGTTTTGTAATGCTTCATTAATTGCCAGGACTTCATTTCTGACTTTTGACGCCTCATTTTCGTTATTGAATCGTCCTAACTGATGTGGTGTAGCTATGACAGCGGCAACATTGTCTTCTACCAAAGCCCGGCACAAAGTAATAGATTCCTGCATTGTAACAGGACCATCATCGAGCCCACCAAGACAGTGGCAGTGAATATCGACATACTTATCCGCAACGCACTCTCCCGAATTGCCACACCCGATTATATTACTTGCGATATCCACTTTTAGTTACACCTAATAATATATGAACCCCTAAGCGGTTTTACACTACTACACTTTGCTCGTACTCCTTCTCTTTCTCCTTATCACCGTAATAGCTGTAATTTCCATAGTGACCATACCCGCCATAGTATTTGTATCCGTAGGTGCCGGATTTGCTCGATACGTCATTTACAACCGCACCAATCAACCGTCCACCGACACTGATAAGGCTGTCTCTGGCATGTTGGCTCTGCTTTCTTGTCGATTTACCGGCCATGAGGACAAGCAGAACCACATCGCAAATCGCGGCGATAATCTGCCTGTCAGCAACCGCTGTTACAGGGGGAGAATCTATGATGATCCGGTCATAGCACTTCAAAAGTATCTTCAACAACTCGGCAAAAGAGTCACTATTTAGTAGTTCAGATGGATTCGGCACTTCAGGCCCACGTGTCAAAAGATCAAGCCCTATGATTGGACCAGAATGGATCGCGTCATCGAGCCGTGTACTTCCAGAAAGGATATTTACTATCCCGACTTCATTGTCAAGTTCAAATAATTTATGTTGTTTAGGCTTACGAAAGTCGGCGTCCATGACGAGTATTTTCTGACCGGCTTGGGCCATTGCGATGGCAAGATTACTTACAAGTGTGGTTTTACCATCGCCTGGACTTGGTGAGGTTACAAGAATGGTTCTTGATTCACCTTTGGGTACACCGAAGAATATTGCCGTTCGTATGGTACGATAGGCCTCTGCAACAATTGACTTCGGCTTTAGACGAACTATCTGTTCACGATCGACAATGCCCTTGCTTTCGGCACGTGGACTGTCAGTTCCCGATGACGGTGAGTAAGAAGAACGAGACTTTGTTGCCAAAGTGCCGTTAGTACGTAACTGGCGGTAGGCTTCGGCACGAGTCAAGATACGCTGTCTTCTTCGGGATGTACTGCTATCGGTTCGAGTACGAGGTACTGGATCCTGGTTTTGTGTTTTAGTTTTTTGCGTATCGCAAACGCCTGCACGTATCTTTGCGTAAACCTTCGATACTGTCAACTTGAGACCATGCCAAACCTTTTGGCTATGACTCCCAATGTTACTATGCTGCGGTATTGTCGGAACAATACCAAGGACCGGCACGCCAAGTACCGAAGCCACTTCTTCGGACGACCGCAATCTGTAATCCATCCAGTCACGAATGAAGGCCAAACAAAAGCCTACTGCGAAGCCCAGAGCCAAGGCCATACTCATTACCCTGGTTTTTTGAGGACTTGACGGACTGCTTGCGGCCCGGGCAACTTCCAGTATGCTGATATTCATCGCCCCAATATCTTCAGTAACATTAAGCTCCTTGATACGACCGTCGAGTATATCGCAGATTCTTTCTGATCGCCTCAACTCTGATTGAAGAACAGCATATTCAGTAGCCTTGACTCCCAATTGCCGAGCTTCCTTACGCTGAGCGTAAAAGGATTTCTGCAATTCATCTTCTCTTTGATTTGCCGCATCCCACCTTTACCGCATCACCTCTATAAAGGCATCGGCATATTCTCTGGCCTGTTCTTTAAGTTCTTTATTAATACGTTCAATTCTGTTATTCATTGCATGAATTGATGGGTGATCTTCGGTGCAATGATACATGAGGTTATTCAATTCCAGTTCCGCATTTCTCAACTCAGTCTTCAAGCCTCCAATCCAGTCTAACTGGGCCACTTCTGAGATAATTGGCATGGACCTTATCAGTTCGCCTTGTGTGTAAAGGTAATTATTGGCTCCCGTCATGAATCCTTCGTAATCATTGATGATCCTTGGACCATTTTGTTCGACATACAACCTGGACGAACTCGTGTAGATCGGCGCGGCCTTAACGAGATAAATGCCTGCCGCGATTAGAAATAGTAAGGTACTCAATAGTATGGTCCACCGGTGACGCAGACAGATATGTAAAACATTTTCCGGTTGCATTTTATCGGCCTGCTGTGGGGTAAGGCTTAAACTGCCGTTTTCAGGTGTTTCACTATCCATATTGTTGTTTCGCATGTAAGATACTAAGGATTTGAATAGCGACTATCGTAACCGACGGTAAGGTAGAAGACATCAGACATAAATTTGTTGCCTCTTAAAAATAATTTGTGGGTATCTGTTTAGGTTAATATTTCTGCCTCTTCAAAATAATTTGTGGGTATCTGTTTAGGTTAATATCTCTTAACTCTTTGCTGTTAAACAAGTTATGTTTTGCCCATTCCAGGGTGGACTGCGAACTTACCCACAAATTATTCCGAAGAGCCTCAAAAGGATCCGTTGATATCAGACTTATGGATCCAAATCAAGTTCCTTATTCGATTGAAACAATATACCGAAGCGACGGAACTCGGGATTTGATCTGGAAAAATGCCGGTCGGATAGAACAAATGAATACCTTCAGAATAAAGTACCACAATTCATATTCTGCATACCGCTATATCGTGGTCGAAGGCAGGTTGGCAAATAGCGATATTGCTTATCCGGTTGTCCTCGATACAGGAGCGTCCCAGCCTGTTTTTGTTAACATTTCTCATGTCATGGAAAACAACCTGGCAATTTTACCGCTTGAAGACAAATCGTCTAACGCGAATGGCCACTCTCTGGGACTATGTGACCTTAGCCGAATTAAGATTGGAAATGCAACATTAGCCGACTGGCCTTGCTTGTATCTGGAACAATCAACGAGGAGCGGTCTTTTCAGTTTGTCGATTGCCAACAGCAATTCACTGGACAATACTGTAATAGTAGGCATGCCCATACTGAGAGAGTTTAAGTACCTCATATTTGATAATATCGCAAAAGAAGTCGAATTTTCTTACAATGAACTTTTCAATCCCGAAGATGCAAATCAGTGGCAAGAATACACAATTGATATTGAAGAAGACTTCCACGGAAACGTCTTCCTCTTTGTAAATATCACAATTGCTTCAGAACAAGTCGTACTCCAACTCGATACTGGAAGTGGAAAAGGACTGGCCATCACTGAAGAATTGTACCGGAGGTTAAAACCAGTTTTTAATAGAGTTAAACTCAAAAACGGAAAAGACTTTTATCCTTACATCGGTCAACTCAGGTGCAAAAAAGGAACTATTGATGTACTTGAATTCGCAAACAGGTCGATCAAAAATGCGGATATTTCCGTTTTTCCAGATGACAGTTTACTTCTGCAGGAATCTCAAGGATTAGTCGGGATGCAATATTTCCACGATACCACTGTAGTGCTGGACTTTGAGCGAAATCTGTTATGGGTAAAGAAACTCCAGTAACCCAATTATAATACAAAAAAAAGCAGGCATGACACAACTCCGCTGCTGCCATACCTGCCTCCCGGATCAATTCCTTAATTTGTTTAACTACGGAGAACTTGTACTGCGAGTACTACTGCTGCTATTAAAGCCTCCTGTCACCGCTTTCGTCCCAACCGTTCCTCCAGCTACTGCAGCGGCTGTGCCATAACCAACACCCAAAATTCCCGGTGCAATTGCTATCTTCATTGATCCCATACCGGGAATACTTTTTGCTAACACACTACTAATGGTACCTACCTGCCCAACAGAAGCCACAGCGCCGGTACTCTGTAGGGCGACTGTCCTGGCCGCGGGTATGAAGACCATAGCGACAGGGTTTACTGCCCCTTCACAAGCTAACGCTGCGCAAATTGTACTCGCCTGGGCCGTACGAAGACCCTCTGTCTGTGCACATTGAGGAAGTCCTACTGCTTTTGTTACTTTGAAGTCTTTACTGTTAAGACCCACCTTCCGTACAAATGACTCAAATTTCTTATTCAGACCGGTCAAATCAACCGCAGAGCCAACAGAATCAGTTTTATACGTGGCGATTTCATGACGTAGTTTCTCATGATAACCATTCATATTCGTACTTGCCTCAAAGACAGAAACGCTCATATAAATGTTTTCGAGTTGTGAATCAAAAAGATAAACAGCACGGATTCTTGATTTGATATCCTTAAAGCCCTTCTCGGCTTTGAGAACCTTAACAACAAAAGGCTCAGATATCGCTCTGGCTGCTATCATCTTGCCGAAGGCCTTCGTTTCAACTTCCATAGCCGTCATTGTCAGCTTTAGTTCTTTGGGAAGTGAATAGTCAAGGGAGGACAAATTGAAGCTCTGTTTCCAGGTCTTACCAATATTCTGTTTCGTCACGTCTTTAAGCGATTTGATGCAATGATTATTTATCTCTTCAAGAATATTCATATCCTGGCCTGATCCCGAGATGGTTTTACTACTCTTATCAACAATGAAAGAAAGTTCATTGCCGGACCACTGCTGTGAGGAACTTTGCAAGGCTTGGCCAAGATCATAATCCTGTGAAGAAATAGCATATTGTACCTGGCCATCCGACAAAAACTCCTTTCTCACCGTCAGCAGAGTTTCTACCTGATTTTGAAATTGCCCCTTACCCGAATATTCCACCGTTGAAAGCATCTTGTAATGTAGGTGGAGCGGCTTCAACAACAACGGCAAATGGCTGCCATAATGCCATACTCAGTGCAATGAGCAGGCAAACACACTGACTTGACCAAAAACATTCTGTCTTTTTCATGTTCATGCCTAATTAACCAAAGACCAAAGCAAAAATAGCTTTTATTGCAATAAAGAAGCATTACTTATGTCTGCAATCGAACTGTTTACTTACAAACCCCCAGTTGTTGCAAACCCCCAATTGTTGCTTAAAACTTATCGGCAATAAAATAGGGGCGACTTCAATTAAATCTATAAAATTTTCGATACAAAATTTATTCACTAAAGCCAATCATAAAAAGCCACAAACAAGAATATCAAAACGTAGTAATTGCCCTGAATGGAAAAAAACATCGAAAAGGGGACCAGTATAAACATGGCTGAGATCGAATTAAGTGTTTTGTCTCGGCAGTGCCTTAATAAACGAATAGAAGATATTGGAAAGTTGACTGCAAAATGTAAGGCTTGGCTTAAAAATCGTAACAGTAAAGCCAACAAAGTAGATTGGCGTTTTACGACAGAAGACGTCAGAATATAATTGAAAAAACTATACCCATCAATAGATTAGCGACTAGAACTCTCAAGAATGAAAAAAACGACATTTCATACCTCCGGTTTTTTTCGGGCCACGCTGTCTCACTTTTGCTGAAGACGTACACATGGCATGCAAGAGGTCGTGGGTTCGAATCCCATTAGCCACAGAAAGGGGGAGGGGCGAAGACAAATCCCCAAAAAAATGGCGAGGGCATGTTTGCCGGCTGGGGGGGATACCGGTATGCCACGCTGCCTCGCCGAGGTTCTTAAGCTGCCCGAAAACAGCAATAATGTCCTGTATAAGAATCGGCAATCACCGCTTGGTTTCTTGAGAAAGATATTCCAAACCCTTGAAAGTTGACACGCATAGTCACACAGATCAGAGATATAAACGTTTATGATTTCCAGATTGGGCGTTGCCGAACTGGAAATATCGGACAAAATAACGGAGTTGAAATTTAGACCAAAGAGGGTATCCTGGAGGTGCTTTTCGGTTGATTGGGCAAATCAATAACGTGTTATTTACAGCCATTGACCAACTGGCAACTGCCCTAATGGATTGAAAAACTGTGTATTGGACGTTCAGGATTTAGCTTGACTTTGCCTGCCAACAACCATAGATTCCAGGAATACAAACTGTAAGGTGAATTGACAATGGATAAGTAATCGGTATTTTCTCATCAGCATAGAGAAAAAAGGGACCACACCACCATGATCTATTCGTCATCAGTCGCATCAGGCACAGCAGAGAGATCCCGCATATTGGACAAGGAAAGCCCTAAGTGGGAAGGTTGTTTAAAAGATGGACACAAAGCAATCACATAAAAGAATTAGGATTTCGACTACAGCAGCAGCAGCAGTAGTAGCAGCAGTAGTAGCAGCAGTAGTAGTAGTAGTAGTAGTAGGTTTCCTAGCGCAAAAAAGTAGCAAAGATTTTGAGAATACTGTGGTCACTAGTACTCAGCAGCTTCTTTTGAATACAGCCAAATCCCAAGCACAGTCTATTGAAGCATTTGTTTCCAATATTCAAGAGGAACTTGGTGTTGCCGCTGGTGATCCAAGGGTTCAAAATGCTGTTGTAGACAACAAATCATATGAAGACGTTCTAAATTCAGAAGGTTATTCAGTCATAGAAGCCTTCCATAGGCATTTAGCTGACAAGATCCATGCCATATACAGATTGGACGCTCAGGGGATTATACAATCCAGAGTACCATGGAAAGCAAGCAGATTTGGAGATGATTATTCAGGCAAACCGGGGATCAAGAATGTCATTAAAACTCATAAGCCCTATGTGAGTGAATTGTTTGTATCAAGCTCTGGTACTAAATGTTTTTCTGTTTGCTATCCCGTCTTCCGAGAAAAACAGTTCATTGGCATTCTTCGAACTGCAATTCATTTGACTACGATACAAGAAATGGCAAAACACATCAAGGTAGGTCAAAGAGGACATGCCCAAATAATAGATGATGATGGAATAATGATCTCGCATCCAAAGCTTAAGCACATAGGTCATGATGTAATGAAAATGAGGAAAGAGGCATTCCCTGATCATGATTGGTCGGACATGGAAGATATTGTAGCAAGAATGACTAAAGGCCAAGAGGGCATTGGAACTTACCACTCGGCATGGTGGTTGGATGACAAACCTAAACTTGTAAGGAAGTTAACTGCTTTTGCACCCATTAGAATAGGAAATGAGATATGGTCGTTGGGCACAGTAATGGGCTATGACGAAGTGTCCGGTCTTGTCAAGGCTCATTCGAGAAATGTAGCAATGAGCATGGGAATATTGATGCTGGCTTTTGGCACCGTAGGCGTTTGGTTCTATAAGCTCCAGAAAGAGAAAACAAGGCTGGCACAAGAAGCCGAATCCGCCGAAGAATTCAGACAATTGAATCAACAACTTAGTACGAAGAATGAAGAATTGCAAAACGAAATCATTGAACGAAAAAAGGCCGAGGAACAAATCCAGAACGAATCACTTATGCGCAGAAACCTCCTTGATAATCTTCCATGCATTGCCATGATTCTAAAAAAAGGTACCAGGGAAATAGTCGCCTCAAATGAAGAGGCGAGAAAGGTCGGTGCGGTGCCCGGTAAGAAATGCTACCAGACATGTACCCAACGCGATGATCCTTGCCCGTTTTGTCTTGCCCCCGAACTATGGGACACAAACGAGCCACAGCGACTGGAAGTCGAATACAGGGGCACATATTATGAGGGCAGATGGGTACCCTTAACTGATGATTTGTATGTTCATTACATCTTTGACATCACCGAGCGCAAGAAGGCAGAGGAATCGCTGCGGGAAAGCGAGGAACGGCTTTCTGTTGTCTTTGAAAAGGTACCGTCAGTATTGCTTCTTGTCGACGGGGACAGGCGCGTCCATCTGGCCAACGAGGCCGCAATCAGGTTTGCGAAGCGAACAGCCGATGAAATTATAGGCCTTCGTGGAGGTGATGCCCTTCGATGTCTTCATTCCCTCGATGACCCTAAAGGTTGTGGATACGGCCCCTTCTGTGAAAACTGTGTAGTCCGCAACACGGTGCTGGAATCCCTCAAGACAAGCAAAAACTTGTATCAAAGAAAAGCACAGCTTCCTTTTGATATTGACGGACAAACAAAGGAGTTATCTCTTTTGGTCTCGACAGCTACTCTCAAAGTCTCGGGACAGCAAATGGTGCTTGTCTGCCTTGAGAACATCACCAAGCGTAAGAGGGCGGAGGAGAAAATACAGAAGAGTGAGGAGAAATATCGAGGGATATTCGATGAATCCATTGCTGCGATTTATGTATTTGATGCGAAGAAAAACTTCATCGACTCGAATCAAGCGGGTTTGGACTTGCTGGATTATTCCAGAGAAGAACTGCTTAATATGAGTATTCCCGACGTAGATGCTGACCCTGTTGTTGTGTTACCAGCACATGAAAAGCTTCTGTCCGGCGAAAGGATAATTAATTACGAACACCAGTTGAGACGCAAAGACGGCAGGATTATTTCGGTATTGAATAACTCCAGACCGCTTACCGATGCCGATGGGAACGTCATCGGGATGCAAAGCACACTTATCGACATTACGGAGCGCAAGAAGGCAGAAGAAACTATCCGCCTTCACAGCGAAATCATGACAAACATGTCCGAGGCAGTTTATCTCGTAAAAGCAGAGGATGGGATTATCGTTTATACTAATCCGGAATTTGAGAGGATGTTCGGCTATTCTCCTGATGAAATGCTTGGAAAACACGCCTCGCTTGTTAATGCGCCTACCGACAAAAGCCCCCAGGAGACTGCAAAAGAAATCACCGAAGAATTAATGAAGAACAAAGCCTGGCAGGGGGAAGTGCATAATCGCAGAAAGGATGGTACTTGCTTCTGGTGCTATGCAAAGGTTTCGGTATTCAATCACCCTGAACATGGAGATGTGTTTCTTTCCGTGCATACCGATATAACCCAAGCAAAGAAAGCCGAAAAGCAGCGTCTTGAATATCAAAGACGACTTAAGTCACTGGCCTCGGAGTTGACCCTGGTAGAGGAGCGCGAAAGGAGTCGTTTGTCCGTAGAACTCCACGACCAGGTCTGCCAGTCACTGGCTGCAGCAAAATGCAGGCTGGATTTACTCAGCAAGTCCGCGACTGGTACTTATGCCACTGGGGAATTTGAGAATATTTCTGAGCTTCTGCTTAATTCGATTCAAAACAGCAGGAACCTGATGTTTGATCTCAGTTCTCCGTTGCTCCATGAGAGGGGCCTTGAAGTTGCATTGTCCGAATGGCTCGACGAAAACATTCAGCACAAATACGGGATCGAATGCGAGTTTGAACCAAGCAAAAAATCTTATGAACTGGGCCATGACGTTCGTTCGCTTTTGTTCCGTAATTCCAGGGAATTGCTTACTAATATAGTTAAGCACGCAAAGGCGAGCAAGGTTAAAGTCTCTGTCAGCACACTCGGCAATCAAATACGGATTTGTATCGAAGATGATGGCATCGGCTTTAATCCTACCGAGAGTATATCGAAATTCGGCTCTGATAAGACGCGATTCGGTATTTTCAGTATTAGAGAACGATTGGAAGGTATGGGAGGTTCATTTGAAATCCATTCGGCCCCGGGAAAAGGATGCAGGGCCGTTATGACCGCACCTATAATTGAGAAATCAAAAAGGAGAGACAAAAATGAGTATAAGAATCCTGTTAGCAGATGACCACGGAATGATCAGAGAAGCCCTGCGTTTAATACTTGAAAAAGAGCAGGACATGGAGGTCGTTGGAGAAGCCAGTGACGGACGTAAGGCACTCGAACTGGCAAGAGAACTTGTTCCCGATGTTATTCTTATGGATATTACCATGCCCGGTTTGAACGGTATCGACGCAACAAGAAAGATCATCTCGGAGTTTCCGAAGATTAAGGTAATCGCCCTTACGATACACGCCGGAAGTCATTTTATTACAGAGATGTTCAAGGCTGTCGCTTCCGGATACTTATTAAAGGACTGCCTGACAGATGAACTTGTCAGTGCGATCAGAACCGTACACGCAGGCGGCATGTACACAAGTCCCGATATTGCTGGAATACTCGTGGATGATTACGTCCATACCCTCTCAAATGGCCGTGGTCTCTCAAGGCCAAGCCTAACTTCCAGGGAAAGGGAAGTACTTCAACTAATAGCTGAAGGAAAAACCACAAAACAAATCGCTCTGATACTTTATGTTAGTCCAAAGACAATTGAAGCTACCCGCTTGAAGATTATGAAAAAACTTGAATTAGACAGCATAGCAGAGCTTACAAAATACGCCATTCGAGAAGGACTGATCAGCCTCGAATCATAACTTAACGGACCGAACAAATACAGTATTTGCTAAGAATACGATTTCAACACAGGAAATATCGCTGCACGAGAGATAAGATTCATACGGTGAGAATTCATTAAAACGCACACACTACCCGGAAGCCCAATTTCTTGTGTTTTCAGGGATTTGTTTTTTTGTCATTTTTCCATGCGGGATTAGGGCGTTCTCGAATTCTTTGTTCCCACTGAGTACCGTTTTTGTCGAACTTTACCTTTTTACGATAAATCTTTATCACTTTTACTCCATATAAAGTATCTCCATTTCTGAGTATCTGCCCGTCGATTAATATAGTGGAATCTTCATCGACATATAGAATCCCGGTTATTATTCCCTTTTGGCGGAAATTCCCACGGAGAGTATAGACTGAAGCCACTACAATTACCACAGCTACGGTAAATAATTGAAGCACAATTATTGCTTTGCTGTTACTAATAATTACACCCTCAAATCCAAATCACTGTCTATTCATTGTTTTTATAAGGTTCTTCAGCCTACTATGGATGAACACAGTGTTCGCTGTTATAACCAGCTTATCCGATGCCTGCTGGCTCCAGAGCAGGACTGGTTTCCATTGGCAAGACAACAGTGAAAGTGGTGCCCTGGTTTAATTCACTCACGACATCTATTCTTCCTCCATGTGCTTTTACAATCTCATTTACGATAGCCAGACCCAATCCGGTTCCCTGAATTTGCGTTCCAGGCCTGTTGACACGGTAAAATCTATTAAATATTTTTGGCAGATCCTCTTTAGGTATTCCCATTCCCGAATCGTTGACGGATATGACTATTTCTTCCTGTATTTGTTTTGCGGAAATCGTGATCCGTCCTTCTTCCGGCGTAAACTTAATTGCGTTACTGATGAGATTAGTGATTACCGATTCGATTTTGCTTTCGTCTGCCTGCAGGTGTCCGAGTCCATCATCGATATTAGTTTCCAATTTTATGTTCTTTTCGGAAACAGTCGGTTTCAAAGCCGTAATGACTTTGTCAAGTACAATAGCGACATCCAGACTCTGTGTGACAATATTCATTGTTCCTGATTCGATACGAGAAATTTTCATAAGGTCTTCAACCAGACTTTGCAGGCGATTTGATTCACCGTTTATGACGGTCAGGAATTGTCTTTGGGTTTGCTCTGGCATATTCGGGTCTCGAAGGATTGTGGCGGTATATGCCTTTATAGAAGTAAGGGGTGTTCTTAGTTCGTGTGAAACCGAAGAAACGAAATCCGTTTTCATTCTGTCAATTTCTCGTTCCCTGGACACGTCTCGAAAAACGACTACGATTCCCATCAGGCCTCCATCGTTATTTTTAATCGGTGCAGTCGTAGCGAAAATCGGGTGTTCGCCGCCATCCTTTGAGATTAGAGAATCGCATTCGTTCGTGCTGTTTATGTCACCTGACTCCATGACCAGATCGAAGGGATTGTCAATCTCGTCTTTGGTGCGCTCATCGAGGACGTGAAGAACTTCGTCAACAGGTTTATTTTCAACCTCTTCGAATTTCCATCCTGTAATATCTTCGGCAACACTGTTGAACAGCATGATACGTTTTTCGATATCAACTACAATCACACCCTCACCCATACTTGAGAGGGTGACCGATAGCAGTTCCTTCTCTTTAGCGAGTTGTTCAGTGCGCTCCTTAACTCTCTTTTCCAGATTACTGTGATAATCTTTTAGTTCGTTTTCGATCTTTTTGTGGTTGATTGCGTTCTCAACTATTTCCGGTAGGACTTTTAGATAATTGCGTGTTGTATTCTTTATGAGATAATCGTAGGCGCCTTTTTTCATGGCCTTGACGGCCAGTTCTTCGTTGCCAGCTCCGGTCGCAAAGATTATAGGTGTGTCTTTTATCGAATCGAAGAGATCAAATGCGGTTCCGTCACCGAGCAGATAGTCAACTATTACAATGTCGAATTTATTTTCTTCAATTATCGTAGTAGCCTCTGAAGCGGAGCCGGCTATGGTGTAGTCATAGGGCAGATTTTCTTCGCTGACAAGTCTTTTAAAGGCTGTTTGAGCAATTCTGTCGTCTTCGATTAATAGAACCTTGTATTTATTGGTTTCCACTTACTAATCTCCTTTTGGCAGTTCGCTGATACTCCAATACAAGTCAAGGACTCTGATTTTTTCAACAAAGTCCGTGTAGCTCATTGGCTTGACTATGTATCCGGCCACACTTTTTTTGAAACTTTCAAGGATATCCTGCTCATTTTTTGAGGTGG
>SDBT01002037.1_pt1 | contig 36219 bp, 35 predicted proteins | sample 2277101 | NCBI WGS metagenome assembly SDBT01 (sample SAMN10404973, study PRJNA504765) | marine sediment metagenome | isolation source: marine sediment core GS10_PC15, 103 cmbsf | place: Arctic Ocean: Southern Knipovich Ridge | collected 2010 | reverse complement strand
TTTGGTTTGAATTACTCCTTTAGCTGTTGTATGGAACATTTTAATAATTCATAGATTCTAATTTACCTGATTGTAAAATGATAGTAGTAAAAAGTAGTAATTTAAAGGCATTTCCTATTTTTAATGAAATTTCAGGTAAGATAGTTTTTAAGAGCGATACAGTAATGTTTCTACTCGTGGAAATACCTCCCCGAGGAATAGTACCAGAGCATAGTCACACTCATGAACAAATGGGACTCTGTCTCAAAGGTAGAGCTGAATTTATCTCTGGAAAAGAAAAGATGATAATTGATGAGGGTATGTTCTATTGGATAAAGCCTGAAGAAAATCATGGAGTCATGTCTCTAACAGATGAAACTAGTCTTTTTTTAGACGTGTTCAACCCCCCAAGAGAAGACTACGTAGAACGATCTGATAGACTTCATACTAAATAAACAAGAATTTATTTCTTCGTTAAAAACGCAACCTATTGTTCAGTTTTTATACTGTAACAGAACAGAGTAATAAAATTAAGAAATCTAAAAATAGATCTAATTCTCAAAAAAAAAAACGTAATTCAATATTCTACTCAATATAAAGATAATTCTTGGTGGGGCAGTCCGGATTTGAACCGGAGTCGCGAGCACCCGAGGCTCGAAGCCTAGACCAAACTAGCCGACAGCCCCACACATACTAGTTCTTTAAATAATGGTCTTATTCAGGGGTAATAGTTCAAAACACATAATCATTTAAAATAATTTTCGTTTGACAGTTGAATAGATAAAGACTTATCTAAAAAGAGGAACAGTTTTATCATCAGAAGACCATGTTTTTTAAGAATCGATTACATATTTTCAACTAACAACTTATTTTGAGGAAAAAAAATGAGAAACGTGCGGGTTGCCGGGGTTCAGATGAATCCAAAAATCTTGGAAAAGGAGAAAAATCTGTCGAAGTGCTTAGAATTTCTAGAAACAGCAGCGAAAAAAAACGCGGAAATTATAGTCTTCCCTGAATGTGCACTTACAGGTTACTGCTTTTCTAGCCTCGAGGAAAGTTTTTCTGTCGCTGAAGCAGTTTATGGTCCTTCATCAAGAGCTATTGCGACTTTATGTAGAGAACTTAATGTCTATACAATAATTGGTTTGATTGAAAAAGATGGAAAGAAGTACTACAATACTGTAGCCCTCATCGGCCCTAAAGGATTAGTAGGTAAATATCGAAAGCTCCACTTACCTTTTCTTGGAATTGACCGTTTTATTAATCCGGGAAATCGCCCCTTGAAAGTCTTTGATACGGAGGTAGGTAGAATAGGGATGAATATATGTTTTGATATAAGGATGCCGGAGAGTGCTAGAATACTAGCTCTACTTGGAGCTGAAAGCATAATGTTACCTACAAACTGGCCAAAAGGGGCTGATTTAGTACCGAAGTATGTAATCAACTCAAGAGCTTACGAAAATAGGGTTAATGTCATCGCTGTAAATAGAGTTGGAAAGGAGCGGGGCTTTGAATTTATAGGCCAAAGTAAGATTGTGGATTATTCAGGTAAAACACTAGTGGAAGCTAACTCTTTGGAAGAAGAGATAATTTTCGCTACAATTGATCTAGATGGGGCTAGAAAGAAACATATAGTTTTGGTTCCAGGTGAGTTTGAACTGCCACTCTTTAAAAGACGGAGACCCGAATTTTATGGACTTTTAGTAAAAGATATAAATACGTATTAATGAAAAGAATAATATTGTGAAGGTTAACAAGATGGGAGAAGAAAACGAAAAAGAAACTGGTTCTAAAGGTCTCGATATCTCTTCCCTTGATGTCTATCCAATTTTAATGTTCTTTTTAAACATTCTCAACGTTAAAGCTTGGCAGTATATGGGTTTGCAAGTTGACCCAAAAACACAGAAGATTCAAAAAGATTTCAAGAAAGCGATAATAACGATTGATTGCGTGGCTTTCATCACAGATAAACTCACTCCTCAGTTAGAGGATAATGAAAGAGACAAACTCCGATCATTACTCACTGATCTTCAAATCAACTATGTCAGACAGAAAAAAGCTGCTGAACAATAAGTACACGTTTCCTATTCTAAACAGTAAACAGAGATGAATAGTCATAATAGTTGTACATGTTTGATGAATTAAAATTCAATAAACAGTTTAAGTTTTTTTCTAAACAAGTAACGTTTTGGACTCAAAATGAGGTTATATTGTGGGTACTCTGTTTTTGAGGGATAATATCTTGGGGATAGTCTTACTCAAACTTAGTTTTTTTTAGCAAGGTAATTACGTCTTTATCAGGTACCTGTGAAAAGTCTACATAGAACTGTCCGATGGAAAAGAAGGGTTCATATGAGACTAAGCAAATCAATTTATCAACCTCCTGCTTTAATTCTTTAAGCGTATCAGGTGGTCCAACAGGGATAGCAACAATAATGAATGAGGGATTACCTTTTAGAAGTGAATGAATCGCCGCTCTAACCGTGGCTCCAGTGGCTATACCATCATCAACTAGAATTACAATCTTTCCCCCAAAATCCTTTGGAAGTTGTTCGCCCCTGTAAGTTTTTACACGTCTTTTAATTTCCTCAATCTGTTTTGTTTTTTCGGACTCGATATAGGCATCTGATATGCCAAGCATAGTAACTAAACGCGTATTAAGAATTGTAGTTCCATCCTCTGTAACAGCGCCTATGGCTAATTCTTGGTTCCCCGGTGCTCCTATCTTCCGCGGGATAATGATGTCTAAAGGAGCATCTAACTTTTTTGCGATCTCATAAGCCGTAACCACTCCACCTCTAGGAATTGCAAAGACAATAGTGGTTTTTCTTCGATACTCTAAAAGTTTCTTAGCCAGTTTTTTACCTGCTTCTTTCCTATTCTTAAACCTTCTTTCAAACATGAAGATCTCATTATAAAACCAGATGAAGCCCCATATTAAATAGTTTGAATAATTACATCGAGTTCTTCAAGATATTTTTCTATGGATGTTTAATTGTCAACGAATTTATTGATGTGGAGTAGGAGTGAAATGATTACATCTAGAGTTTAAGTGTAGATTATCCTTAGAGTATGTAGTTCACTTATACCCATCTGGTTTATCAAGACAGAGAAATCTATCGTTCCTTCTGCTTTATTCTCCCTGCGGAAAATTGTCTTTAAATTATTAGGCGTAACCCATTCGTCAATAAAGGAAACTATCCTTGATTGAGTTTGAGGCCAATCTGTATCTGAGAGGTAAGTAACATTTTCTGGTTCAAATTCTACATCTGGATTAATCAAGGCAGGGACTTCAACAGAAAAACTTCTTTCCTGTCCTTTTTCATCGAACGTATCTATCACTAACTGTCTACGGATTTCTGCGGTTTGTTCTATCTGAACACCCACAAGGTCTGAATATGCAGCAGTAGCAGCAAAACCGACTTCTGAAGCGTCTTGCGGGTTTGTTATAACGTAGTAACCTACTTTTTGAGAAAGAGCGTCAACTGTAACCATCATGGTAGGGGAAAGCGTACCTGTGGCTTGAGCATAGTAAGGTATGTAATAATATGGCGTGTTGTTAATGACGTACAGGAGGATGTTTCCATGTACCCAGTTAGGGTTAAGGGTTAAGAGTTCGTTTGTTGCACCGAAGTTATTGATTGTCTCCAAAGCCACTTGAGGACCGATAACAGCTGCGTCTTCGCCCTTAAGTAGGAAGATATCTCCTAAATCTTTCCCATTAAGAGCTAAATATACGCCTGCAAGATTCTTCCCTGGACTCTGTAATTTTTCTACTAACCTAACACTTGTCCAACTTAGCGTCTTATTTAACGAGAATACAATGTATCTAACATCTTCGATCGGTTCTCCAAGAGCACCAGTTGTCAAGTCATAGAACTTACTTTGTTCTTGCCAATAGAGGGGATCATCAACATGGTACATGTTATAAGAAGCGATCTGTTTTTCAAAGAGGTATTCAGGGTAACGTAATTGGTTTTCGAGCCATTCTGGAATGGAATTATTCCATTGGGGATACATACTACGATAGAAATCTAGAATGTAGTTTTGTTCATCTTGACCAACGATATATCCTTGAAGATCACCATCGTAAGCATTGATGAGAACTGTTGCGAAGACTCTCCAGAATTTATTTTGGTTGTTGGGATAGTCCAAGTATTCGGTGGGCATGTCTCTTTCAACGTAGATGTAAAGGGACCAATACAAGTTTTCACCATCAGAAACTAGGTAGGGGTCTTCATCTATGGTCATGCCGGGGAGAAGAATGTTGGAGAGACGTTCATTAATATCTCGGAAATACAGCATATTTATGTCTCCCCACGATCCACTTCCAAAATCCCAGCGTAGTTGCTCTTTACCGAAAATTCCAGAGAAAAACCATAGACGTTCAAATCCAGTTAAAACATAGTCGAACGCACCATCATATGTAACGGGTCCTTCATAGTCTGAAAGATGTCGTTCAGTAAAATCAGGAATACCAATATAGACCATGTCAGACGATTCAAAAAGTCCACCTTCACCATAATACATTGAAACTGGTTTTGTTAGATTAAAAACTGACTGAATCGGTACGATTTCCCCATTCGCTGCATCTATAGCTAAGACTCGTTCTGAGTGTGTTATGAGCATACGTGATGAACGCCATTCTTCTTCACCAGTTGAGGGGGATGTTATCGTCAATGGTGCTATCCAGTATTCTCTATTATTCGACCAGACAATGTCTCCTTCTCTGAGGTCCATCCATGTTTCACCAATGTAGGGCTTCAATCTGAGTTTAGCAGCGGCTTCATTGAAGACTCGAACTTTAGAGAGAATTTCGATGTTTTCTCCAGTATCCATTACAGCGTTCATCGGATTCTCCTGTATCTGATTTAAACCCGTACTCCATCTAGTGTATTCAATAGTTGGAAGGTACGTTGGTTTCCAAACCCAGTCTATCCAATTACCTTGCATAGATGGAGCGTACTGTAAAGCGACCACTGCGGGACCATATAATAAGCTGCCTGAAAGTATTACTGCTATGATGACAAGGATTATTCTTTGTCGAAAAATTTTGTTAATCATATTTTGAACCCAGACATCTTTTAAACTTAGAAAGATGCTCAGTACAAAGAGGGCAATAGCGCCTATAACCATGGAGTGGATGTAGAAGGGAGTCGTTATGTCAAAGATTTGGGTTGGAACATTGATAAGGAATGGAAAGATAATGATCAAGCCGATTAATGTAACCGCTCTTATAACTTTGCTGATTCTTCCTTCTTGAAGTTCTAAGATGAAAGATACAACAAGACGCACTACCCAGATCCCTCCAAATATAAGCAATGGAATCTTAAGAAAAGCTAAAAACTCTAAAATAATGGAGTTTTCTATAAGCGATGTTCCAGTCGGCATCTCAGAAGTAAAGAGTCTGGTGTAAAGTAAGGAGAGGCTTCGATTTACAAGTTCTAACCAAGAGGATTGTTGCGTTTCAACCCATTTGGCAATGAGGAGATATTTTAAAGCTAATTCTTTAGCAAAGATGGGTCCTACTATTAGAGTTCCACCTAGAAATTCAATTAACCGCCATAAGAGGCCCTGCTTAATCGAAATTTTATCCCCATAAGTTTGTCCAGCCAACCCTCTAGAGGTGGGGGGAAATTGTCCAATAAGGTTATAGATCTGGTCTCTGAGGTTGTACAGGCCTCCCCAGATCTTACTATGAAGAAAGAAGGTTCTTTTTCCAGAAGCATTCTTTTTAATTATTATTCGAGGATCACTAAGCGCAATTAGAAGGCCAATGGCTATACAAGCATAAAAGTAATAATTATCAAGGAATGTTAGTTTCCACCAATCCACTCCGTTGGCCTTATTAAGATATAAATATTCGAGGATATTAACGTTGAGCCACCAATTTTCGAAGAGAATGATTCCTAAAACTACTACCGGAACGATTATGAGGAGAACCCATTTTCCTATCTTAAAATTGATTTTAAAATCAATTTTTGGTTGAAATGATTTTGGTTGAAATGGAGAACTTTGGTATATTGGTGGATTTTCTTGTGGTTCAGTAGGAATTTGGGTTTGCTTTTTTTTATAATTATTATAATACAAGTAAGCAATAATAACGATAATTAAAATAGCTACTAGAAATATGGGTGGTAGATTAAACATACTGAGTGAGCTCATTAAAAAGACAATGAAAAAAATGATAGATATAATCCCGCTTCTCGGATCTCTTTTCTCCATTTACAACACAGAACATATATGCAACTATTAAAGCATAATTTAAACTTCACGGAAAGATATATGAACGGTTAATAATGGTTCGTGTGAATTATAAAATAAATAAAAGGGTCATTTTCCAAATACTTTATCAAGATCTATCTCAAAACCAATAACGGGATTTTCCAGCTTCCACGCTTCAAGAACCTTCGGATGTATTTCGCCGATAAAGCCAACATTTACATTATCTACAAGAATTGCTCCAGCTCGACCGTTTATGAAGCAATCAAAAATGTCTTCTTTGAGTTCACATATCTTCCCAATATTTAAAAAGAATGCTTCTAAAATAGTCTTCATCTCACTGAAATTCGCTTTTGAGTGAATACATAAACAGGCAAGAGTGTTTCTCTCTCTCACACCCGTTGGTTTATTTTTATCAATAAAATAACATTTATCAAGTTCAAATATTCTCTGGGGATATTCAACTGAAGAGTTTTTACTTAAAAACTCCATCAAGCTTGGAATAAGCCAATCCCGTAGACAGTTATAATTTAAAGTCATCGGATTGGAGATTTCAACAATATTTCTTTCTTCAAGATTCATCTTCTTGAAGAGGTTAGATTTATTACTCATGGAAAAGGTTAGTATTTCTTGAAATCCAAGACCAACCATAATATCCCTTGCAAGGTTAGACTCCACGTTAAGGTTACTCAAGCTACCAAAAGTGTTCAATTGGGGCCATTGTGGCTCAATGTTATTATAGCCATATTTGATTGCAATATCTTCAACAAGGTCGATGGGGTGCATAACATCAATACGGTAACAGGGAATCGTTAAAGTGATGGTGTCTCGATCAGTTTGATAAGCGTCATATCGAGATTTTTTTAAGAGGTCAATAATGCTTTGAATATTAAGATTTAAACCAAGGATTTGATTTACGTAGCTAACATTCAACAGCATATTATTGGTTTTAAGTTTCGGTGTTTCATCATTTATTATGTCATCATATGGATAATGAATTTTTGTTGAAAGAATTTTTTCTCCTCTATCTGCAAGGGATAAAGTAACGATCATTAATGTGTTCAGAACGGTCTGATACCCCATTCCGGTCACTTCAACAAATATGTCTTTTACTCCTTCAGTGATTCTCCCTAAATCGTTAGAATTAATAATGGGGGGAAAAGAGAGAATTTTATTTTTAGCATCGAGTAAAATGGGCCAATGTTTTTTTTCTCTCAAAATGTGGCCATATTCTAAACCTTTGGGATGTGTATTAATAATCTCCTTTAAGCTTAACTCTTTAACACCACCTAGAGGTACAAAACTAATTTCATGAGGTTTTGCAACACTATAACGAATAGGTGGAGTAATCAAATCGTAATTATAAAGCCCGATAGACGTACGTGTTCTCTTCCTTCCATATGTTAAATCAAGTTTATCTTGGAGGCGCATAAGTTCTCGTACGGATTCTGAATTAAGTTTAACATTCGTAATAATAGAACACGCAATGTATGGTCGGATATCTTTCAATCTAGAATCAACTAAAATCTCCACTCCAGAATAGTTCTCGACAGCATATTCTTTTAAACCATTTTCAATCCCTAAAGATCCCCTTAACTCTCTAGCTAAACCTTCAACAGTCCATAAATCGGGTCGATTCCCATCTTTTATTTCTATGGAGAGCTCATCTCCGTCAATAGATTCAACTTCTCCTTTAACGAAGAAAAAGAGTTCATTTAGATCGTCTATGTTCTGAGGAAGTTGAGCGCCTACTAAACGTTGCAGATCATTAAAAAGAACAATTATAGTTGGCAATTTAAATCACCTTTTGACTCCTGAGCCAATTAAGATTATGGGAAAATATCTCCCGTATGTCGCTTATTCCAGTCTTCATCATAAAGATTCTGTCAATCCCCAATCCCCACGCGATTACAGGAACTTTTATCCCTAAAGGTAGGGTCACTTCTGGTCTGAACATCCCCGCTCCACCGAATTCGAGCCATCCAGAGTCGACAGTATATGCTGAAAGTTCAACACTGGGTTCAGTAAAGGGAAAATAATCTGGTGTAAATCTAACTTTATCGGCGCCGGCTGTTTCGATAGCAAACATCTTGAGAATGCCAAGTAAATCTTTAAAGGTTAAATCAGCGCCCAATACTATTCCTTCAACGTGATTAAATTCTGTAAGATGCGTTCTATCAATAACATCTGGACGATAACATCGTGCTATAGAAAAATATTTCCCAGGAATCTCTAATTTCGAATCTACGAGCATTCTTGCACTTAGAGCTGTTCCCTGACTTCTGAGAATAAGACGTTTAGTTGCTTCTAATGAAAAAGGATACCGCCATCCCTTAGAATTCGTCTCCCAACCGTTTTCATGAGTTGCTTTAACATTATTAATTAGTGCGGTATAGTCAGAGAGGTCCCCATAGGATGGGGATTTTATATAGTAGATGTCATGAATCTCCCTAGCAGGATGATCTTGGGGCATGTATAGCGCGTCACAATTGAAGAACATGAACTCAACTATAGATCCGACCATTTCTTTGAAACCGAGTGAAATCAGTTTCTGCTTCATATCATCTAAAAACCTAAGATATGGCTGTTTCTTTCCTGCCCAAATTTTTGCGACAGGTGCTTTGATATCATATTTTCTAAACTGTATGTCACGCCATTTACCTGATTTAATCAATTCGGGAGTGAGTTGACTTATCTTCTCACCAACTTCTTTAACCTGTTTCGCGATAGTGTGTCCGACTTTAGTTAAAGTTATAAAGCGATCAACCTCTTCATTTTGGGAAATAAGTTTGGGTCGTTTCACCAAAACGTTGAAGCTTAAAAGTTGTTTAGATGTTAAATTGTCAAGAGTAATTGGTCCTTTGAAGAGCTGCTCAATTAATTGTTCATCTATTCCTTTCTTAGGTTTTTCTTTGACGATAATAAACATCTGGCCCTTTTTACGAGAGAAAGTTAGCCAACCCTTCCTTCGCCCCCAACCTAAGGCGACGTTTATCTCATCCTTACGTAGCTTCGTTAGAGTTGAAACAGTGTCGATAAGAGTGCAGCCACCATTTTCAAGAACTGCTTCTGCTAAAATTCTTTCAGGTAATCCCTTTTTACGAGTTTTTTTTCCTTCAGAGTCAAGCTGGATGAATGATCTTTTAATATCCTCGATTTTAGCGTAACCTTTAGATGAGAGCCATACAGAGGCTCTAGCTACAGACGCGTAAGGTAACTTTGTCTTCTTTAAAAGTTTGCTTAGTCTAATTTTTTTTCCATCCTTAAGAGCGAGGAGTAAACTTTTCTCCAATTGATGTAATTCAGCCAAAGTACTTCTTCCTTCGTTTTACTTCTTTTATCATCAAACATATTTCTAATATAGGTTTTATCCCGAAAAATGTTTTGAATTTACTATGAATTTAGTAGTGATAAACCGGTATTTCCTCAACTATTGTAAAATTTTTTTCGGGTTATAGAATGGACGCGTATAGATTGATAGTTAATTAAAACTTCAGTACTATTTCATAGAATTAGATAAACTATAAGATACATAAACTTATGAAGTGAAAATCGGAATTTTTGAGCTAGAACTACCCATTATTTAGGTTTTGTATATAAAAGTATTCGGCCATCTCGATCTATCTCTCCTCGCTTAATTCTAGTTGTTGAAATAGGAACAGCATCCTCAGAGAGAACCATTTCAATTATGATTAGTTTTAAAGGTTTTAATCCACGCTCTCCTCGAAGAGTATTGATCTCATTCGCTCTAGTACTGGTTTCATCGCTAACCACAAGAGCTTCTATTTCTTCATCAATTAAAGTAATCCCGAAGGGGCTATCGAGAGGAATTATCTGATAGGCATTCTTATAGCCTTCATTTTTCAAGTATTTTATTAATTCTTTTTTTCGAGCACTATAACGTGTTATAGAAAAAAGTTTAGTGTGACTCTTGAGCATTTTATCGGTAGTTAAACCTATTAGAACAAGTTCCCCAAGCTCGAAGGCTTTATCAATGAGTTTCTCATGACCTTTATGAAGTTTATCGAAGGTACCTCCAACAGCTAATGTTCTATACTTCTTTTGATTCACAGAGTTTACATCCAAACCTTTTATTAAATATGTAACAACTCAGTAATAGGAAATTAAAATGTGAGAGATAAGAGTATTGTTACCGAAAGATGTAATAAAATGCTACATAAAAGCAGGGCGAATAGCATCAGAAGTACGAGAGAAGGTGAAGGGTCTAGTAAAGGAAAATGTGTCCATACTCGAAATATGTAACTTTGTTGAGAATAAAATTGAAGAAAAAGGGGGAAAACTTGCGTTTCCGTGTAACATATGCGTAAACGATGTAGCAGCACACTACTCTTCATCAATCAACGATGAGACCGAGATACCCCGGAATGCTGTAGTGAAAATTGATTTAGGGGTTCATGTAGACGGGTATATAGCGGATACTGCTACAACAATCTGTTTAAACCATCAGTACGATGGAATGGTCTATGCAATCAATGAAGCGTTAAAACTGGCAATTAAAGCCGTTAAACCTGGAATAAAAACTAATCATATAGGAAGTATCATTCAAAAGACAATAGAACGATATGGGTTTAAACCAATTTGGAATCTGAGCGGGCATCAAATGACGAGATATGTTCTCCATACGGGTAAATCTATTCCGAATGTATCTAGATTTGGTCTTTCAAAGATTAGAGAGGGGGAGGTTTTCGCAATAGAACCTTTCCTAACGATGAGATCCGGTGCGGGAGAAGTCACAGGTTTGAAGAGAACCTACATATATCGCTTTCATAAAACTCACCGCAATTTGAATAAAGATGCAGATAAACTCCAAAAGTTAATAAAGAAACGGTTTAATTCTTTGCCCTTCTCAAAAAGATGGTTAAATGAATCAAGTGAAAAGATGGAGAAAGCTTTCTCTGTAATATTAGCCAAAAAAAGCATTACGGGTTATCCTGTACTAGCAGAGAGAAGCGGAAACATTGTCGCCCAAGCTGAACATACTGTTATCGTAACGAAAAAGGGTTGCATTGTAACTACTTTATGATTTAACAAGCTTCTCAGTGTATATGCCTGTTATTAACATAGGCTCATCACATTTTACACAGTTTTCAATATTCTTTAGCACGTAATCCCCATTCATAAAGGGCCTAATCTTCTTTAAACTACATTTTTTACATTCGATAGTTGTCACGACTTTTTTAGGGATCTTTTTAGTTGAAATACGCTTTCTTAACATAGTTAACATATAGATGGACATCCCAATGCCAACAATTCCCAATATAGAAGAGAAACCTGCATCTTCAACATTACCAGCATTGTAGTCTAGTGTAGCATCATAAAGAAAATATACGCCAATAATAAACATTCCAGCAAGGAATATGTAATAAAGTAACGTTGAAGAAAATAGGTTCTTGGATGTTTTTGTTTTTTGATTATTGTCCAATCCCAACGGTATTCCCAACTCCAACGAGGATAACAAGATCACCCTCTTTTGTTTCCTCATGAATAATTCGTTTCACTCTCGCAAGGGCCACACTTACTCCATCAAAGATGGCTTTAGTCATGGGAGTTACACTCTCTTCCATGGATTGTTTAATGGCCACACCATTCACTGGAATTTTATATTTTGATGATACTTCTTCAATAATAAAAGCGTCAATACCGAGTCCACCGATAACTGAGCCTGTGCCCTCTGAAGTTGAGCCACTTATCTCTCCTTCTAATTTACCAGCAGCATCTACCATAATAACCATCGCAACTTTTCCATCGTTCTCCTCAATAATCTGTCTAATAGCGACCCCGTATTTACCTATGTTAGCACCTGGACCGGTGGCTTTTATCACAAATATGTCTCTTCCCTCAATCTCTATCTGTGAAGCAAGAATGTTTTTTGAGACCTCTTTATTCTCGTGTCCATACATCAGCCTCGCTGCAACTAACGCTCCTGCACCATCGCCTATAGGTTGACCCTGAGCAAAGGCTTTTCCAGCAAGTGAATAAGCTTCCGCTGTTCTAACAATCATAGAAAGTTGCATCTGAACCTGCATTATTACATATAAATTCATGGTCTTCTTGCCAAGTAAGTAGAAATGATTAACAATCTTGTATATACTATTCAAACCTAAAGCTACTTCTAAAACGCCTTCAATGTTACTAGTTTGAGTCTTATCTGCTTCAGGAGCGATTATTTTAATCTCTTTTTTGAAGCGAAGATCTCTAACATCGATTAAATGTTCAAGCTTAGGAACAAAACCCAAAGGATCAAGATTTTTTGGCATAACGGTAAAGTATTCAAGTAAATGGTCAACTCTAGGGGTTGGATCCCCATCTTTTTTCCCTAACTCAATAATAGTATCTATAGCCAATCGTCGAGAATCATCTTTAAGTTTCTTTAATTTCCTAACTGCGTTTCCAACTTCTCTCAACATAGTCAATGTTTGTATCTTTTGTCCATAAAACATGAAAAGAAAAAAAGAGAGTAAGTATACAATTTGAAAAATAGAGCTTAGTATATCTCCCTCTTGACCGAATAGAGAAGCAATCAATCTTTTAAATCTCCTGATTATCAAATGACTCCAATAAGTTGGTTATAAACATTAAGTTATTCTAATCCACAGTTTTATATAATAAGAATCTTTTTCTGTTCGTGAAATATACATGGTTTTATTTTAAGTATTACGTTTAAAAATAGAATATCTCTATCAAACGGGTTTAGTAAGTAAATGTTTGAGGAGAATCTGAATACTCTAAACTAACAACGGAAGAGCAAGACATGATGGGTTACATGTAACGTGATAAGATATCTGGGGATAATTTTCATTTAAAATATCTAAAGGATAAATAAGAAAGAAGATGGCTTACCAGAATTCTAGCTTCGCACAGGCTCTCGCTCTGTACTAACACTTAAACGTAGGACAGCTTAACTTCCGTGTTCGGAAAGGGTACGGGTGTCTCCCGCCCTACTATGACCGGTAAGCCAAGCTTATTAATTTAAGAAGATGAGGATAAACGTTTCGGTTTCAAGTAAAAATTAATGTAAGATATATCATAAAAGAGCAAGAGGAAACATTCGTTACTTTCCTTAAAGTAGAATGAATAAGGAGTTATTATTCAAAAATTTTTATGAAAAAAGTAATTTAACTATCTAAATTAACATTAAGTGAATTGAAGGTTAAAAAGAGTGAAAATATATAAAAATCTCGGGAATTTTTTTCTTTGATTAAAATTAATTTAGAATTTACTGCAAAAGATGCAAAAAAAGCCGTTAAAAGGAAAGATGTAATAATCGTTATAGATGTTTTGAGGTGTACATCCACAATTATTACTGCCTTAGCTAATGGTGCAAAAGGGATCATTCCCGTAAAAACAGTTAAGGAAGCACGAAAAATTCATCAACAATATCCTTATACTGTATTAGCTGGAGAGCGAAAAGGGATAAAACCTAAAGGTTTCTATTTTGGTAATTCGCCACTAGAATTTCATCCCACAAAAGTAGATGGAAAAAATATTATTCTAACAACTACAAATGGTACAAAAACATTAGCTAATAGCAAAGGAGTAAAGTTTGTATTTCTAGGAGCGTTTCTAAATATTAATGCTGTGACCGACACGGCTATAAAAAGTGCTAAGAGAGAAAATTGTGGATTGTCTTTGGTATTATCAGGGAAACAAGGAAGGTTTTCTCTGGAGGATTACCTTTGTGCAGGAGCTATGCTTGAACGATTTACTTTACATAAAATTGACGCATCAGATGCAGCGTTTGCTTCATTACTAACTTTTCAACAGGTTTATGATTCATTGATCAACTGTATATTTCAAGGACACCATGCGAAATATCTTAAGAGCATAGGATTAGAAGAAGACGTCCGATTTTGTTGTAAACAGAACAAGTATAAATTAGTTCCATATCTTAAAGGAGAAATTATTACTCCATTTAAAAAAGTAAGATAGAAGATGTTTTGAGTTCTCACAGTTCTTTAATATACATCAGTTCTAATTCATATAACTGCTTAGTATGTCAATAAAGAGGGTTGTTCCCATCGTCCCCAATCCAAGTCTCCTCATAGAAACCAAGACTGAACGCATCTTAGTTGTAGGAGATCTTCATATAGGTTAGGAGATAAGTTTAATGGAAAAAGGGATCCATATCCCATCTCAAGCTTGGAGAATAAGCGATGAATTGCTTAAGATAGTTAATAAGTGTAATCCAAATCGGATAATCTTTCTGGGGGACGTAAAGCATGCTATTCCAAGGATAAGTCTTGAAGAGTGGAGAGTTGTCCCCGATTTTTTTGATAATATTCAAAATGTGGTAAAGGACCTCTCGGTGATCACTGGAAATCATGACGGAGGTTTAGAGTCGTTAATTCCATCTTCAGTAAAAATTGTCCCTTCTATAGGACTAGTTGTTGAAAAAAAACGTAAGATTGGACTCTTTCATGGTCATACATGGCCCGCTCCTGAAGTTTTAACTTGTGAACTCTTAGTTATTGGACATGTTCATCCAGTAATTTGGTTTAGAGATAAACTTGGGACTTGGATGATAAAGCAGGTCTGGATAAAAGGTAGATGTGACGGTCAAAAATTAGCTAAGGCATACCTAAAATATTTAAAGGTAAAGACAGGAGAAAACCCGGAAGAAACCCTTAAAAGAAGAGGAATTCAGCTAAAGGACCCCCATTTAATAATCATGCTCACCTTCAACGATCTGATAGGTGGCATTTCGTTAAACAGGTTTCAGAAGCGACTTGTTGGACCCTTTTTGGGTTCAAAGAGTGTGAATGTAGATTATTGTGAAGTATATCTCTTAGATGGAACATATCTTGGTACAACAAAACAAGTACAGACATATTTAGATACTACAAATCCTTGAAAAGTGGGTTATGATTTTATTGACGGTAAAAAGTGAAAAAAAAGTCTTCCAAGAAATATACCGTAAATTAACAAAGACAAAAAATATTACAGAAAAACAGAAAAAAAGGATGATAAAAACTTTTGGAATACGATTTGAGAAAGCCTATCAAACGGTTTTAGATAGAAAAGTTAAGAAATATATCTTTCAACCTAGTGAAAAACAAGTATGGACTGTAATCGGTAAAGGTAATATTTACCAAATCCTTCCATCAGTAAATTTCTGTTCGTGTAATGATTTTTACTTCAGAGTTATTGGACAGGAAATCTTCTTATGTAAGCATTTAATTGCTCAAAAGTTAGCGGATGCTCTTGAAAAGTACGTTGTTATAGTGAAAAATGAAAAAGAATTTGAGTCACTGATGATGAAACTTCGTGAAACCCCAAGAATAAAAAGGATTCTTTCTATAGAAAAACTGGAAAACATTAGAAAGATTACATCCGAAATTCTCTCCAAAGAGAAACAGGGATCTATTACTCAGATCCGGGATAAATTGAAAAAAGTGAACAGTACTACTCTCACAACACGTCATCTTACAGCCATCTTAGTAACGGATAAAAAGAAGAGATTTCGCTGTCTAAAGGGATTGTGGTCCTTAACTGAAGAATAAAAACGTTAAGTTTTTTTATCAATGCGTTATCATTTTATGATACTAGGTGCAAATTTTGATGAATGAATACTTCAATTTACTTCATTATCCTATCCTTCCAATATTAGTGGCTATATCACTATTTTTTGTCTTTTTATACATAATCTATGAGAGAAGAGAAATACAAGATTAGATACGTTAAACAAAGAGGAAATGTCAATCTCATTTTAAGGAAAAAATAACGTATTTCGCAAGGATGAGAAATCACGTTTGATGAGGAAAATACAGCTTTACTAATCTTATGCTCTCGATTATTTCATGGTTCCTAAGAAGCTGAAGGGATAATTCTTTTTTTAGAGAGAAAGAGAAAAGTGATTCTCAGTTAAAGAATGTATGGCAAGATCATACATGTTTAAATTGAGATCGATACATGCTGATAATTTCATTAACGGTAGTAGCATCTTCAGAGGCTTTATCATCTCGCCATTTCCCAGCGAATCTCGGAAACCTAATCGCTAGTCCAACGCCAGGCCTAATTATGTTCAACCCACAAGTATGTGATGGACTAAGAGTTAATTCAGATCCAAATAACTCCAAAACTTTTCTTGGCACAAACCAAAAATCTGCTTCAATCTTCGATTCAACCCGAGGATGAGCGTGATCTATCCTATCTGCTTCAAAAATTTTTGGAAGTTTAGCTAATGTTACATCATCAAATCCAGTGCCAAGTTTACATACAGTTTTAAAGGTGTCCAATTCTTCATCATATGATGCCATAAGGAGCGCGCCATATGTTCCAGCTCTTCTACCCCGACCAGCGAAAGCTCCAACAACAACTAAGTCAACCGTATCAACCAATTCACTTCGATACTCTCTCTTATATTTAATCCATAGAAAACCTCGCGCTCCAGCTTGATAAATAGAGTTGGGTCCAATCGCTTTAATTACTAATCCCTCATAACCCGTCTCTGTAGCAGTATCTATCAACTTATCCAACTCAACAGCATTATCTGTTATAAGCGGATGAGTCAGTCTGATACGGTTTGTTTCTCTGACAATTTTCTTAAGAATCCGGCGCCTCTCTAAATATGGATGATCAATTAAACTTTTTCCATCAACATATAGAACGTCGAAGAGTATTAGAACTACAGGAATTTTCTCAGTCATCCGTTTAAGATCATACTTTCTTCCTCGTCTCTGTGTAACCACCTGAAAAGGTAACAGTTCATCAGTATTCGGATCTATAGCTACACATTCTCCTTCAACAATTAACTCATCTGCATTGACACTTGAAGCCAAAGACTCTATAACATCGGGGAATTGGAGTGTAATATTTTCTAATCGTCTTGAAAAGAGGGAAATCCCTTTAGAAGTTATATGAGCTTGAAGTCTAAGTCCATCATATTTAAATTCAGCCGAACCTCTGCCGCCAAGTTTCTTCAAGATTTCATCTGCAGTCGTCAATCGCTCACATAGCATGGGTCTAATTGGTCTACCGATTCTTATCTTGAATCTTCTTATTCCATCTAAGCCTTCATTAGCTAAGGTCTCAGATACAAGACCTAAATCGGATGATATGTTGTAAGCTCTCTCCACGTCCACACGAGAAGATTTACCTTCACCATATGCGATAGCCAATGCATCAAGAAAGGTCATATCTCCGATACCAAGGCGTAGTTTACCCACAACCGTCCTAACTAAATATCTCGCTTCTTTTGGAGTCGCATCCAGTAAGAGATTCGCTAATAGGCTTATCTTGAGCCTAACGGTTCCTTTTCCTGAAATGTGAGCAATCTTATCTAAAGTATTATAAACTTTCTCTACGGTTAATGGTGGACTAGTAATAAGTTTAATTGTATATTGACCAGACAGAAGTTTGTCAGCTGTTGAACCTAAATCTCCAATAATTTTCCAAGTCTTGATTAAGTCAGCCTTCTTTTTTCCCGAAATCTTAACAAGACACCTTATAATCATCTGTTCGGCCATACCAATCTCAACACCGTCAAAGTCGGGATGAAGTTTTCCTTGAGTTAAATAGGCGACTTTAATCAAGAGGTCTTTAGGCGTTTGTTTTATCAGTTTAACTAGATGATTCGTCATTTCAAGACGCTTACTTGTTGATTCAATATTTTCATAAGCATCAGCAATAATGGAATATTTCAATAGACCTACCTAAGATTATTAGTTTAGAAATGGAGTAATTTAATAATATCCTAAGAAGAGAAAATGAGTACATAAACAAAAAATGAAGACCGAGTTAAGTATTTGATATACTAAAAATATATGCGTTTTTGTTATGTGTTATATTACTCAAGTAGAATTGTTTAAATTTAAGAATTCTACAAAACCTATTCTAATGTGGTAAAAAAATTTGGTTAAATCTTCTCAAATTTCAGGATTCTATAAACTCTCGTTAGAAGAGAGATTGAAAATTGTAAAAGACTTTGCCGGTCTAACGACTGATGAAGAGAATCTCATAAAGAATACTGGAGCACTAAAGCCGGAAATTGCAAATCATATGATAGAAAACGTCATAGGTACGATAGCAATTCCTATAGGGATTGCAGTAAATTTCCTAATCAATGGGAAAGATTACTTAATTCCAATGGCAATTGAGGAACCGTCAGTTGTCGCAGCAGCTAGTTACGCAGCAAAGATAGCGAGAAAAAGAGGAGGATTCAGAGCAAGCAGTACAGAACCAATTATGATTGGACAAATCCAAGTTGTTAATGTTAAAGATGTTTCTGCAGCTATGACTGCACTTTTAAAGGCTAAAGATGAAATTATTAAAAATGCGAATGAACAAGACCAAATCCTTGTCTCATTAGGCGGAGGCGCTAAGGATTTAGAAGTAAAAATTTTAGATACAGAAATGGGCAAAATGATTATTGTTGAACTTATGATTGACTGTAGGGATGCCATGGGAGCCAATGCAGTAAATACGATGGTAGAAGCTGTGGCGCCAATTGTTGAGAAGATTGCACAAGGGCAAGTTTACTTACGCATCTTGTCTAATTTAGCTGACAGACGTTTAGTTAGGGCCAGTGTAATCGTTGATAAGGATGCTATTGGTGGTGAAGAGGTCGTCAATGGTATTATTCAAGCCTATACTTTCGCAGTAGCTGATCCTTACAGATGTGCAACACATAATAAGGGAATTATGAATGGTATAATCGCTATAGTATTAGCTACAGGTAATGATCATCGAGCAGTAGAAGCAGGAGCTCATGTTTACGCAGTTAAATCAGGAAAGTATACTCCTTTAACTGTTTGGCAGAAGAATAAAGAGGGAGATCTAGTAGGTAATATTGAATTACCAATGGCGGTTGGGATAGTCGGTGGAGCAACAAAGGTACACCCGATTGCTAGAATTAACATAAAAATTTTGGGTGTAAAGACATCTACTGAATTGGGAGAAGTCATAGCCTCTGTAGGTTTAGCACAGAATTTAGCAGCGTTGAGGGCTCTAGCCGCGGAGGGTATTCAACGTGGACATATGGCATTACATGCTCGAAATATCGCTATCGAAGTAGGAGCCACTGGAGATTTAATTTATGCTATTGCTAAAAAGATGGTTGAAGAGAAAAATATTAAACGAGATAGAGCAAGGCAATTAATTGCTGAGTTAGAAAAAAAAGAGATTCTTTAAGATTTTATGTTTTAACGATATCAGAGAGAAGAAAAAGAGCAGGTTACATCAGCTAATAGAGCAAATCTAGTAAATTTGGATTAAAAAATAAATGTGATGAAAAAGAGAAGATAAAAGGATTATCTTACGTGCTTTTATTGAAAAATCATTGCTGAAAAATTTGATTATTCTTTTTAAGTGAACCATTCGAGCGCATTTGACTTAAGTTATATGAGAAAGAAAATAATTAATTCAAATGCCATATAGGCAATAAACCCAACGATACAAGTTAAAATGGCTTTACTAGTTGAAAAGTCTAAGGCTTGTCTTACAGCAATTGCCATAGCGACTAATCCCCAAATCCCAATAACAAAAGAGATCAGTCCGCCAAGGAAAGGGATAAAGCTAAAGATAAGTAAGATTCCTGGAGCATCTGAGAAACCTATTGTTCGGAGAAGCTCTCCATATGTGGCGATGCCACCAAAAATTTTGGTCCCTATAATATAGGTGATGAAGGACCAGATTAACCAACCCACAAGTGATAAAACGAGACCGGAAACTAAACTTGCAATGATAATAGAAAGATTTACTCCGAGCATGGCTACACTTACAGCGCTTCCAATTCCAGAGGAGACACTGGCAATTACTACAATAAAAAGAGCCTGAAGAGTAGCGGTCTCATCAGTTTCCACCTCATCATATAAAGTAGAGTCTAATCGAGCAGCACGGACCATTCTCTCAACAATACTAGTAGATGTGGATAGTAACGGTGTTTGTATTGGTGCTTGTTTTTCTATTGGAATTCCACAATAAGGACAAAACTCTGCATCTTTAGGAATTTCATTTCCACATTTAGTGCAGAAAGCCATAGTATAATCACACAAACGCTAAAGGGGTCTTTCTACTATATTAATTCTTTTATTAATTTTTTAGTAATAATGTAAAAATGAGTTTATAAATGATAAGAAACCCAAAAACGGGACAAAACGGTTTAATTATTGAGTCTTTTAAGAGAAAATATAGATCATTAGTATTTAATTAATGCTTTTTGATGATTTCAACCATGGTCTCCACAGCATCATATTTCGCAACCTCTCTCTGGATTTGATGAGCCCTATCAACAAAACTTCCAAAAAACATCTCTTGTAATGTCGAAATGAGGTAAGAATAATTCAATGATCTTTGATCTAGAACTTTGGCTACACCGAGTTTAGCCACGCTATTGGCATTGCTAACTTGTTCTGTTTGGCTAGGTGTCGGGATAAGTAGTAACGGTTTACCATAGCAGATTGCGTGGGTGATTGTTCCTAATCCTGCTCTAGAAATGACTAAATCGCATGCTTTTAGAATTTCAAAACGATTAGGTAACCAATCGTAAACGAGCATGTTTCCGTCTTGCGTGGGAGATTCACTTGAATTGGGAAGACCAAGCGACATAATTACGCGATATTTGCTCGGAAGTTTCTTAAGAATACGTCGAATAATAGATGAAAAATGTTTTTTTTCCTGAGAGGGCCCGCTAATAGGGGCTAGAATAAGGTACTCATCATCATCAATCCCCAATTTTTTTCTTATGACGTCTTTATCTGGTAATTCTTTTGGTTTAATTGGAAGGATAGGACCAATAAACCGTATCTTGTGTTCTCTCCTAGGAGGGATACTAACGTTTTTAGCAGATATTGTATATGGTGAAGGGAAATCAGGTATTAAAATCTCTTTACCCATACTCCATACTTTACCTATTACGGTGAGAATTCCTCCATCTGCAATTGCAGCTAATTTTAAGAAGCGTTTTTCTCGAGGAATTGTAACTCGATAGACATTGAGAAGAGTAAATAAGGGAATCCCCAATAGTCTAGCAGCTAAAATAGTTGAAACTCTGGAATCTGAGACTATAACATCAGGATTAAACCTGCGCATAAAACGTATCTCTGCTCTCAACTGGTTCAGAAAGATGAAAATGGAGAAGATCCCTGGATAAACAGTTGTCTGTCGAAAATCAATTTCACCATCTGGTTTAACAATATAGTTTATCGGGGGGGCTCTGCAAAATGGAAGATTCTCACGTTTAACATAGTCACAGGCATCACCATATGTGGAGAATAGGACCCTATCACCTGATTCAATAAGCTTCAGAGCAATTGGAATACATCGACCTATGTGACCGAGACCTACACCATTGACTCCGAAGTAAACGTGCATTCCTATTTACCTTCCCTTTCAAATATTTGTAGAGAGAGAGGAGGAAGTATTAGTACTGTCTCCTAAATAATTCATACCAAAACTTAAAGTTAGGCGTGGTTTTTCTAAATAATTAGCATAATAAATGTAAAAATTATCCACCTTAAGATTAAACAAATTGTTACATTTCACTTTTATTACCCTACTTAAGTCGTAATCAACTTTTTTTGAATAATTATTAACATATCATCAAAGATATTTTGTTAATCCAATTTATTGTGGATAACTGTTTACACCTTTAAGAACTTAAATAATCTTTAATTAACAATATTTTTTGAAAAGGCATGATAAATTCTATTTACGCATATCTTCGAGAATCACTTCCCCGTTTGAGGTAAGTTCCTTTACAATAATACATGAAAATTTGTAAATTTTAGTTCCTTCCATCATCCAAGTATCTGGTGTTAAACCGCCTTTCATACAACAATTATTTAAAAATTCTTTAGCATCCCAATTCCACTCAACAGGAACCTGTGGAAGAAGTAGTCCTTTATGCCACCCTCGTTCCACAATTAATCCATCGTGACCAACTTTTATCTCCTTTACAAAGTTTTTTGGATCATTAACAAGTATCTGTATAGGCGGAGTTAAGACACTTAGCTCTATGATTATTTGTTCCATTTCTTGACAGTCAACTGGGTTGAATCTAGGATCACGAGTAGCTGAATTTATCGCTGATTCTATTGTAGCTTCTACAAGTGAAATTTCAGGAATAGGATAACCTATACAGCCTCTTAGTTGTTTACGATTATTTTTTATGCTGTTTAAAGTAACGAAAACGCCACATTTTTCTTTTAACTTAGTTGGAGTATCTATGGGAATAGAGCATTTCTTTTGCATCTCTAAGAACATCATTATTGTTTTTCTAACGAGTTTAACCAGAAATCGACCATCATCTAAAGATAACTCAAAAGACATATTGTATCTTTCCTTTCCTAACCTAAGGTTTTTTAATACGATTTTCCAGAAGTTTCTTAGCTTTTTTCAGGGTTGCATTTATATTTTTCCAATGACTACCCTTCCAATAGACTTTACTGCAACCAGTACAGAGCCAGAATTCATCATAATGTTTAAGCGTACCAGAAGGGACCTTATCAACTATATCTATTTTTTTAATCCGTTTAATATGAGAACCACAAATTGGGCAACGAGACATCGAAGTGTTAATCACAAGAGGTATCTTGAATTTTTGAGAAAAGTTAACTAACATCTCCAGTATTGTTATACCTTCAATAAAAAAGACGCTTACTCCAGTAGATTTAGCTCTACGAAAAAGAGGCAAGTCTCTTGTCAATAGAATATGATCTTCAGCTCTGGCAAGATCTAGTAGTTCATTATCAGATATTTTTTTAAAATAGTTTACTGCGCAACCAAGCAGTCTTAACCATCGTGAGAAACTTCCCAACATACAATCGACTATGAATTTCATGCAGGGTACACAGCCAATAATAGTATTATTAAGCCTCTTCCCAAATCGAAGAAACTTTATTAGGTAAATTAAACAGTGAAAATGTTTTATGATCTAAGATCCTCTGTAATAGACTCATGGAAATTTTCCTCTTTAACAAGGATTCCTCAAAGTAGTACGTCATAGCACATAATAAATCTGTATATTTTAGACTGTTAGAGCCATAAATATTCTAAGCTAGTTCCAGTTACGTTGCCCATTTATCCAGTATTTCTCTAAATGGGCTCTAGATTGAGAGAACATTCCCTGCAAAGAAATTTACCGTCTACTCTTTTAAGTGAAGTTGACCACTGAAGACAGTTTTCACAAGAACCAGTCGTTGAAATTTCTATGAGGGGTAAACGTCTGCGAGTAATTCGAGTTGTCTCAGTTATTATTTCTATGAGTGCGGGAATTATAGAAACGATATCCTTATCGGAGATCATACCAACCATCTCTCCTTTATCCATAACAATAAGTCTCCCAACAGATTTTTTCTGTAATTTAGATGCTGCTATCTTTATATCAGCGTCTGCTCTAATCGTAACAGGTGGGGAACTCATAATAGTCTTCGCTGAAACCTCTTTAGCTTTAAGATTTTTAGCTGCGACTCTAATAGTGATGTCGCGTTCAGTTATGATGCCTAAGGGATAATCTTTATCATTAACAATTACGATGCTGCCTAAATTGTGTCTATCCATTAAGTTAGCTACAGACTCAATCGTTTCGTTTTCATAGACTTTTATAACGGGAGTTGACATCACATCCTTTACGGGGATTGCTGCGGTAACTTCATTTAAACCAGGCAATAACCTATTCTCCTAAGGAGTTTATTAGTAAAGGTAAGCTTATTCCACTCTTATAGGCGTTCGCTTTTTCCTGGAGGAATGAATCTCTGTATCTCCTCAATCAAGGTCTGTAATATTTTTTTTCGAAGGTTTATTGGAGCTTTTTCTGATAGTTTATATCGAATTTCCTTAGCTAATTTACCACTTGTTTTTCTCCCTGGAACTATAGATAGTACACATTGTGTTTGAGAGGCTATAGCCGAGACGGGTCCTCCGATTATCATCAATTGATCGTCTTTCTCTACTACGCCTATTGAAACTTGTAACTCTACATCGCGGATATAATTTTTTTGGCCACGTATCATAAACATTCCTTTTGAAAGATATTGACCTGACGGTGCTTCTTTACTAACTTGATCAGGCTTTACCCAGTAAACATCTAAGGCAGTTAAACCCTCTCGCCAACCTCTACTATAAGCGGCAGTTAACTGTGCAGCTTCAAAAAGTGACTTTTCAGATGGCTGTTTTCCATCAGTCTTTATAATAACAAAGGGCGCTCCAACGATCTCTGCGTGTAGTATTAGATCAGTAGTAGTTGTGTGTTTCTTAACAAGAATCTCATTTGAAGTAGCGTCTCTACCTCCAACAATGAGAAGTCCTTCAGATGAGTGAACCCAGTGAAATTTTTCAAACCAAAAACGTTTCCTAGCCTTCACAGGTTTTAGAAATTGTGATTCAACCTGTATATTCGTCTCTTTTTGCACTTTAGCCTGCTTCTCAGTTATTATAATTGCTCTTTTGAGACCCTTTATCTTCTCTCTTGCATCTTTAACTTTGTCATAGAAGGAGGAGGCACTTTCGTATACAGATTTTTTAAGATTTAACTCGAAATGGACCTGCTCCATTTTTATATTTACTACACCTCTTTGCGAATTTATTGAATCAAAAAAATAAGTAGTGGGGTCCGCTTTGATCCTTTTTTCTATAAAACTTGATACAATCTCCTCCTCTGTTTTTCCACGTTCTCGTTCGTTGATTATATCTTGAAGAATCTTTTGAAGTACTGTTGTGTGTGAATAAACTAGATCTCCAATTTGTTGATTCTTTTCAATGTTTTTTTTAAGTTCAATAAGACGCGTTCGTTGCTGATTCAGAATTCTTATCTTTTCCCCCATTCTTTGAGTAACTTTGTTAGACGTATCTTCACCTATCTTTCCAATAAATAATCTGGTAAAGTATTCGTCTGCTGCCTCATTAAAAGAAGAAAATTGTTGCTTCTTATGAGAGTCATAGATCGAAAGGGGGAAAGGTAGAACGTTAATAAAAGCACCGTTCTTATCAATTACAATGTTTGATTGTGTAGTATTATTGAGACTTAAGGCAAGGTTAGAAACTTCAACGTAAATACGATTGATTTCGTCACTTGTTAACGTTTTCGCTTTCTTTTTTTTGTTTATACCTGTCTTAAGTAGAAGATCTTCAGCGAATAAACCATCAATGCTGAGTAAATTTGTAAGAGATTTAATTACAGTACTTTTTGTATCTCTTAAACCCATTAGCCGTAACTGGGTGACCTTTAAAGGATTAAAACCTCTCGGAGGAGGATGTTTAAAATTTTCTCCTCGAAGAATGTTCCGATCTCTCATTCTACGATAAGATAGAGCGTGTATTATCTTATTCTTCTCATCTACAAGAATGATGTTTCCTCTTCCAAAGATTTCAAGTATAAGTTTGTATGAGATCCCTTTTGACATAATTATAAAAGATACTATTCGCTCAAACCCTTCAATTTGAATGTCCCGTATTATGCCCCTTCTTAGAATTTTTCTTAAGAGCCCACAAAAGAATGGAGGAGAGGGAGGAAATTTGGTTACATATTGAGTTAAATGAATTCTTTTACCAGCTTCTATTACGAGTGTCTTTTTAGGATGAAGTTTGAATAAAAAGAGGAATGGAGTTGTCTGATAGATTTTTTCAATTCTAGAGCCTTGTATTGTCTTTTTTAACTCTTTGATTATAGCGGCAAGGTCAATACTTGTCATAACGGTTTTAATTTTTAAAGAAGACAAGTGTTCCCTTTCCTTTAATTAGATGGATCAGTAAAAAATAAAATAGAAGTATATATAAAAAATGAAATTAACCTTAAATATATAAGGGTGTATTAAAATCACAAAAATTTTTATGATTGACTCCAAGAGTGTATAATTATTCACTTTATCAGCAATATATTTTCAGAAGTATCATTTTTAATAATTATCTCAGATGGAAAATCGTCGTTAAGTTGATGGGAGGAGGGTGCACTTCGTTTCTTTTAAAATATGAATAGGAAAGATAATTAATATTTTAAGAGAGAAGTTTCTTCTGAAGTTCTCTGTTTAGTTATTTTATTTTTTAAAAGTTTCAGATAGTCTGACCATGCAGAAAAGAAGCCTTTATCAAAATCCTTATGTAAGGAGTTTTGTGTTTGTTTTAAAAATTTCTTTCGTATATCATCTATTTTTTTAGAGTCATCCGTAGGTATCTCAGTTAGGTATAGATATCGAGAATCTTTCGATTTAAGAGCTAAAGTTATACCCTGTAAAGCGTTAAAGTATCCTTTACTCCACTCTTTTTCGGCCATGGTTAATTCAAGTTTTTCTAACATTTTCTCTGCATCTTTTAGCTTTCTATCAATAAATAGTTTAAGAACCCGATTTACTAAAATTACCTCTTTTCTTGAGAGTTGTTTAACCATAATTGTTAACCTCACGATTTGTCAGAGTTTATTTAGAATTATGACAGTTAATTTTAAATTTACATAATTGCGATTTTATAAGTAATAGTTGTCTATTACCTAAAATTCTAAATATAGCTGACAACTTTAAAACTTTTGTGAAATTAAATAATTCTTGGAAGATTAAGAAAAAGGCTATGGAACACTACAATATAACTGCACATCTTTACACTAAACAATATTCTAAAGAACAAGCCGTGAAGTATGCCGGGGCGTTAAACGAGTTAAAGATAGTTAAAAACGAATATGTTTTAGATGTTGGTTGCGGAACAGGACTGTTCATTAAAGAAATAGCTGGAATGGCAAAGGTTATAATTGGAATTGATATTTCGCAAAAAATGATTAAAGTCGCGAACGAGAAATGTAAGCCGTTTAGAAATGTGCATTTAATCTGCGGTGATGCTGATTACATGCCTTTACAGAAAAAGATCGTTGATAAAATTTTCTCCTTCACATTACTCCAAAATATGCCAGAAATGCACCAAATAATTAAAGAATTTCTTCGTATTGCTAAGTCTGAGTCAAAAATAATTCTCACTTTTAATAAAAAAGCATTCAATAGTGAAGAGGTTGGGAAATTACTCACAAAACTAAAGTTAGGAATATCAAATTTTATCGATTATGAATATTCAAAAGATTATTTAGCAATTTGTAAAATTGGTTAAAAATTGTACCATATAAATAAATATTGATAAATAAAATTTTTATATAGAAGTTATACTTACGCAAATACCAACGGAGAACGAAAAGGATTGGAACCTAGAAAAAGACCGCTAAATACATTGTTAAGAAGTATCAATCAAAACGTTATCATCAAACTGAAGGATAATACTGAATATAAAGGCCGCATGATAAGATGTGATAATTATCTTAACATTCTACTTGAAGGAGCTACTGAAATTTATGGAACAAAAACCATAGCTAACTATGGAAATGTTTTCATACGCGGTAACAACATCCTATACATAAGTATAAAATCAGATAGATTAATGTGAATACATTCGCAGAATATTCTGAAATAAACGAGATATTTGAACTTTTCATCTCGTAATATGAGAATGAAATAAAGTATAATCCCCTAATTATTTTATCTAAAATTCGAGAATGTCATATTTCACAATTTCTCGGAGAGATATCTTATTACCAATACAATTATCCAACCACCAGCAACCATAACTGTGGCTGGAAAGAATCCTAACGCATAATTTAAAAGGACAGTCTGGGCAAGAAAGAAGACAAGCGATATCGACCCGCAAGATATAATACCAAATCTCTTTCCATATTTTCGAAATGTTTGAATAGAGAGAAGACTCGTCAAGAGAATGTCACCTAATCCAAGAATTATATAACCTTTTACTGGGAAAGTTGGAACAATAATCATTGTAGGTAATTGTAAGGCAATCATTTTTTGAGCGGAAACTACCATGTTCTGCGTTATGAACACCTGAATAATATCCATAATGATCAGTAATGTGACAAAAGCAACTGTTGACTTCCACGTGAACAGTCTCCCTAAAAAAAGGGATATTGAAACAACAAAGAGTATTGCAAAGATATCTATCAAATAGATATTCCAATAGAAAAAGTAAAAGAGGAGAAACAGAGTGGGCGGTAAAATTGCTAAGTACCATTTTGGTGAAAGTACATATGTAAATAAAAATAGGAACAAGGTATAAACAAACAATATGAGAACCATGATTGCTAATTGAGGGATAAATGCAATAACCGTTACCATAATACCCATCAGTAAAACTATGAGAACTGCATCTCGAGTGCGAAATTTATTTTCTCCAAAAAGGGATTTTACTTTCACCTCGGATTTATCGTAGAGAAAGAGCGTACCTAGAGAAACAAAAAAGAGAATTAATGAGAGTATAACATCGAATTCCATATTACCAAACGCCAATTATCTAATAGTATACAGTTGTAGATTTACGTTTAATGTTTGAATATATCATTTTTTTATTTTATCAATAATTATTTAAAGGTGCTGAATTGTAAAACAAATTAAGAAACTGCACTAAAACGTAATTTAAGATGAAATATTTTTCAAAGATTCGTCAATATTTTGGGGGCGTATAAATTGTTTAAATGTTTCAAAGACTTTGAAATGATACCACATAATTAAGTAACTGAATAGATAAGAAGTGGAAGAAAGAGTTAATTAAAGCCTGTTTCAAATATCAATATTTAAAAATTACAATGAAAGTGAAAGTAGAATGGCAGGTGCTTTACGTTGGTTTTCTTATAGAGAAGTGATTAACCTTATCATATGCATTTTTTTAGATAGTTTAGATTATATCGTCCCAATCTTGAGACTGCCTTTAATTGGTGACCTATTTGACCTAGTAGGATTAGCAATCGCTTTTGTTTTATTTGGATGGGTCGGGTTAATATCCTTCCTTGAGTTTGTCCCCGGCCTAGACCTCTTACCAATGTCAACTGTCAATTGGATGATTTGGGTCTACTCAAAAAGAAATAAAGAACGGTTTTCAAAAGAATATGGCAGATTTGATAGATATAAATGAGTCTCTTCAACAATTAATAAAAAGAATAATGCTAAAAATTGATTCGTGGTGGGCCGGATGGGGTTTGAACCCATGACATCCTGCACGTGAAGCAGGCGTTCGTACCACTGAACTACCGACCCACTTTTAAAGTGTTGGATATACAAAAGTCATTTATGGTTATTTATCTTTAATCTTGGAAATTAGTAACCAAACAGTTTTTGATGTTTTTAAAAATAATAGACGATAAATATGTAGATTATGTAATAAATATTTAAGCGGGTATTGAGATTTTCCATGGGTTAAACTAGGTGAACAAGAATCACCTTAAAAGGCGTCTTCTCTAATAATTGTTAAGTTATATACATCTTTCTTCACTTTACCTCAAGAGATATACTGTGACTTCTTGCCCCTCTTCGATAACATCTAAGTTTATTGGTAAAACTAAATAACCGTTTGCATTAGACATACTTGTAATTGCTCCAGATGTCTTGAAGACGGGCTGCGCTATACCATCACTTACATTAACAGGTAAGAATTGTAACCTTCCTGAGGTTGAAACGACTCTTTGAGATAGTTTAGCTTTTATACGTCTCATCTCATGGGGAGGGAGCCGTGCAATTAAACGAACTGCGGGTTTTAAGAAATGATAAGAATTACTTAAACAGGAAGTAGGATAACCGGGCATACCAAAGATCGGCGTCTCATCAATTATACCGAAGAGAGTTGGTTTACCTGGCTTCACTTGAACACCGTGGAAAATAATTTTTCCCATCTCCTCCACAACGTGAGATAGTAAGTCCCGTTCACCCACAGAACTGCCTCCAGAAAGCACAATCAGCTCGTAATCTAAAGAGTTCGCTATTACCGATTTGATTTCTTCATGGTCATCCTTAACGGGGCTGTGATGTACAGGGATGGCTCCGTTCTCTTTAAGAATGGCAGAGATTGTGTATAAGTTTACATCGTAGATCTGTCCAGATTCAAGCTTAGAGCCAATCTTACGAACCTCGCTACCAGTAGAAATAACAATCACTTGGGGTTTAGCGTAAACCTCAATATGTGTGTAACCTAGTGCAGCTAAAACACCAATTTTAGCGGGGATTAGAAGATCATTCTTCTTAAGAACCATAGTTCCTTTCTCTATATCCTCTCCTTTTGGAGAAATGTTTGAGCCAGGATAAACTGGACGAAAAATGTTCACTACACCCCCTTGAAAAGAAGTATATTCAACCATCACAACAGCGTCTGCGTTTTTAGGAAGAGGGCTACCCGTTGCTACTTGAATACATTCCTTAGATTTGAGACTGCGATCGGTGGAGTCTCCTGCATGTATTATATCTACAAGTTTAAGTCGTTTAGGTTCGGTTGTTGAAGCATGAAATGTCTCCTTAGCTTTTACTGCATAGCCATCCATTGCTGCTCTACGGAATGGAGGAACCGAAGTGTCAGCAAGTAAGTCTTTAGCGAGTAATCGATCATGCGCTGTCTCTATTGGAATGGACTCTATGCGGTCTATTGGCCTAAGGGTTTTCTGAATAATGGTTAATGCTTTCTCATAGGATGTAAGTAATTTGAAAGGGGTCATCTTACTCATCGATTTACCTCCCATAGAATGTGTCCGATTCCAGGTAAAATAAGTTGTGTTAGAGCAAGTTCCATCGCTTTTGTGGATCCTGGAATACAGAAAATGATCTTTGTCCCAATGATTCCTGCTGTAGCACGACTAATCATGGCAGCTTCACCCACGTCTCTATAACTGAGATTTCGGAAGAGTTCACCGAACCCGTTTAAAGTCTTTTCGAATAAGGGAGAGAGGGTGTCAACGGTCACATCGCGAGAGCTTATGCCCGTTCCTCCACTAGTTATGACAACATCAATATCATCATTTTTTAGGAATTTTTTAACAGTATCTATGATTGATTGAGGATCATTTTTGACAATCTTATATTCGATAACCTTATGGTTTTGCTTAGTCAAAAGGTCACGTGCCATTCTTCCTGATTCATCTCTCTTTTCATCACGTGAATCACTCGTAATTAGGAGGGAAAATGCTGCTTGAGTACGTCTTTTCCTGTCATGGTTATGGTAAGTCACTCTCTTTTCACCTTTTTTATGATTTTTATACCATCAATACTTGTGTTTTGATACTGCCCTTTTCCATCTTTTTCCATATACTTTACCATATCCCAAATAGTAAGGAGGGCGGTGGATACACCCATAAGCGCCTCCATTTCAACACCCGTCCTATAGGTTGCATTAACTATACAACGTACTTTAACTCCGTCATCGATGAGGTTGAAAAATAAGTTTACACTCGTGATTGGGATTTGGTGACATAGAGGGAGTAGTTCATGTGTTTTCTTAGCTGCAAGAATACCAGCTATCTCAGCAGTCACTAACACATTCCCCTTTTTAACAATTCCTTTTTTTAATGCATCCATAGTCTTGGAAGAGAGACAGATTGTACCCTCAGCTTCTGTCATTCTGAAAATCATAGATTTTGATGAAATATCTACCATATTAACGAAGCTGTGTATGGTTCCATTTTTTGAGGTCATATCTTTCACATTTTAATTAAGAATTTGATCGCTTGAGAAAATTAACAGTGAGATCTTTACTCCTTCCAGTAAGGTGCTCTCAATGAAATTGCGAGTTTGAATGCTTCTCTCAACGTTTCATCATCTTCACCTGCTCGAATAATGGGTAGTAGATCCACCAAGTTATCGTTCTTTAAAAGACATGGTTTTAATTTACCGTCTGATGTAACCCTGATTCGTGTACAATTCTGGCAGAAAACTGAGTTGTGTATTGGTTTTACAACTTCAACTATAGCTAGTTGCCCATTTTGTTCAAGGTGATATTGTTTTCTACTATGCATCGAACGTTTATGAATTTTTACAGCATTCTCTTCAAGCCATTTTTCCACCTCAGAAAGATCATAATAATATTGATTCCAATACTGTTTGGATCCTTCCTGAATGGGTTGAAACTCGATTAATTGGAGGATAAAACCACATTCTCTTGAAAACTCGATCATTTTATGAATCTCATTAACGTTTAGTCCTTTTAGAACGACCATATTAATCTTAACTGGTTCAAGGTGATGCTTAATTGCTGCTTCAATCCCATCTTTTACATTAGAGAGTGAATCAGATCCAGAAATTTTTTGATAAATTCGGGGAGTAATCGAGTGTAGACTAATGTTCACCCGTTTCAGTCCTGCATTGTGAAGAGCTTCTGCGTATTCAGCTAGATGTATACCATTAGTTGTCATAGAAACTTCACTAGCGTATGGTACAATTTTAGCAACTATTTGAACGACATCCGAACGGAGTAATGGTTCTCCACCTGTAATCTTAACTTTTAGCATACCTTGCTCGCAAGCTATTCGTGCAATTCGCACTATCTCTTCAACACTCATTTCTTGGCTGGGTGAGAACTCACCCTCACGGTGACAAAAGAAGCAGTTTAAAGCACATCTCTGCGTAATGCTAAGTCGAATATTATTTAAACGTCTGCCATATGGATCGCAAATCGTTTTTGAGATGGGGGATTCCTTAGTAAATTTCATGCGGTTAACCCTAATATCGATATGTTTAGAAAAGAATATCGATATATAAAATTATGCTATGTTTTAAAGCAGTTGAAGGTAAATTAATAATCATTTGTTGACCGTATTGAAGATAATTTTGATAAATAGAGATTTCTTGGTGAGGAATTATGAAATTCAATATTGAGGGGATTATACCTCCACATATTACACCTTTTACGAAGGATGAGGAAATTGATGAAATGGCACTTAGAAGACTGATTCAGTTTTGGATTGGGAACGGTTCAAATGGATTATTTTCTTGTGGTAGTAATGGGGAAGCACCCTACTTGACAAGGAAGGAGTGTTACAGAGTGATTGAAATTGTCATCGATGAAGTGAATGGAAGAGTACCAATTATAGCTGGTACAGGTGCACCATCTACAAGAGAAACAATAAATCTCACTCAAGATGCTAAAGATAGGGGTTAATGTGGTCGTTGTGATCATGCCATATTTTTTTAAGCCTAATCGTCGAGAAATTATCGAACATTATAGCCGATTAATATGTGCTGTCGACATCCCCATCATTTTATACAAGGTTCCAAAGTTTACAGGGTATAACTTTGATCCTTCAATTATCGTTGAATTGGTGAAAGAATACAATCAAATTATTGCACTTAAGGATTCTAGTGGCTCCATCGAACAAATAACTGAAATAATACGTCTAGTGGGAAAAAAGATCAATATCTTAGCTGGAACGGGGGATCATATTTTATCAACCCTTCTCGTGAATGGTAAAGGAGGAATTGTAGGCATCGCTAACACAGTACCTCAACTCTGCTCCGCATTATATAATTATTATTTAACAGGAGATCTAGAAAAGGCTAAAGAAGTACAGATGAAGGTTACATTTTTAAATAAATCCCTAATAAAAACTTACAACCCAATCAGCAGTATCAAAGAAGCCATGAACCAGCTTGGACAGCCTGCAGGCTATCCTCGTCGTCCAGCCCTACCACTAACCAGAACAGAAAAAAAAGATATAATAAATAATCTAGAATATTAGATCTTAAGCTTGAATTATGTTAGATGTTGAAGTTTTAATTGAATATTTACAGAGTTAAAAAAACACATTGATCGGTGAGAATACCATGATTGATACGCATTGTCATCTTGAACAATCAGATTATAGTAAAGACAGAGATATTGTTATCGAACGATGCAAACAACACTTACAAGCAGTAATTATATCTTGTTCAAATTTTAAACATTTTAACACAACCATACAACTTGTCAAGCAACACAAAGGCTTTGTTTTTGCAGCTACAAGTATACATCCTCAATATGTGAAAGAATTTGAAGAGAAAGATTTAATCAAATATTTTGAGATGATACAGTCTAATAAAGATAATATTGTTGCTATTGGCGAGACGGGTCTGGATTATAATTGGATAAAAGAATCAGAATGGCAGAAAAAACAGAAGCAATTATTTATAAAATTTATCAAATTAGCAAATCAACTTTTATTACCTTTGGTTATTCATAGTCGTGATGCTGCAGAAACTGTTGTTGATATTTTAGAGAAATATAAAACAAAATCTGTACAAATGCACATGTTTACAAAACGTTCACTGTTAAAAAGAGTCATCGATAATGGGTGGTTTATTTCTGTAAACACTTTGTTACTTAGAAGCAAAAATATAAAAAAGATAGTACGTGACTGCCCGCTAGAACAGTTGATGTTAGAAACAGATTCACCGTGGCTTGGTATTGACAAAGATGGAAAAATAAAATCAAAATATAAAGTGAGGAATGAACCCTGTGCAGTTAGAATTGTAGCGGAAAAAATTGCGCAAATAAAGAAAATTAATATAGAAAAAGTTGACAGACAGACAACAGAAAATGCGATTAATTTTTTTGATTTAAAGTTTCAAGGTTAATTATCCAAAATTATTTTATAAAAAGCACATGAGCAATTCTATAACTTTTTGAATCTTTATTGAAGGTATTTTCTAAATTTTTCAATTGTTTCAACAGTCCAGATTTCCAGGGATAAATCCTATCTAGTATTATAGATGCTTTGTTAAATTTGATTTCTAACTTTATATTTTCTAAACTATTAATATTTTATAAACCATTTTTTTTGTCCATATATGATCTTAGAAAGTTAGAAGTTAGTTTTCTTTCGATTTTTATCTTATAAGATATTTATAAGATTTTTTTTCATAAGATAAATCAAATTTTTTTCATCAATTAATTTTAAAGAGAATAACAGAGTAGAGTAGATTTGTGACATTTTAATGAAGTTTGAACGATCAAATGTTGATCACCCTCTATGGCGTAAGAAAGTAGATTCATCATTATTTCAGCAGAATGGTACAACAATACCTGCTTGGGCTTGTAACATGTGGAGTATTCAAGATAACTTTTCGAATTGCATAACAAGAAGAGACCTACTATCTAAGGTTCAAGTTGAGTTTAAGAAGAAACAATATGAAGGGTGTGTCACAGTTGCAAAGAAGGGACGTAAAACACCAGCATATCGTTTGTGGTATTCTACTCTTTTGTCACATGAGTTGAAAGATGGTTTCTTGATGAGTTTTGTGAGAGACCTGGAGAAATGATTGAGAAAGGTAAAGGGATATAAGTACACTAATATAGAGGATGAAATACCTTTCTGGGAGTTCTTAGACATCGAGTATGATAGGGATACTAGAACTTTCTATTTTGAGGCTTATTATACTCAGAAACCTACATTCTCTGAACTTTTCAAACGGTTCATTGAATCACCAATATTACACAAGATTGATGATGAGTTGAGTAATAAACCACCATTCAGAATATATAAACACAAGTGGATACCAAGATCAGAACTTGAATTTGAGATAGGGGCAAATAATGTTCTTTATACATTGATTGATACTAAGAATAAACTACTGTATATCGGTGAAGCTGGAAACCTTGTAAAGAGACTGAGACAAGAGCATTCATCGATTTCTAAGTGGGACTATTTTCGATATGATGTTTTACCAACTGAGATTACTTCTCGTAGAAAAATGTTTGAACGAATGATGATAAGAGACTTTGCATCTGTACTAGATAACGAGGGGGATATTGATTCTTTTAAGATTTCTGAGTATAAATTAACGAACAGTAAAATCGACAGCAACTAATGTTTTGAGTTGATGTTTAAGACTTCAATACATATGAGTGAGAATAAGGCCTCGATGAAGTTTCTAACTTTATACTTGCTAAACAATTAATATTTTATAAATTAACTTTATCTTCTATATATTGTATTAGAAAGTTATAATCTTAGAAAGTTAGAAAGTATTGTTTATATTTTTTGTATTTAACTTAGAAAATTATAAACCGAGAAAGTTCAAGAAATTATTGCTTAAAACTTGTTAAAAAAAAGATAAAAAAAAAATAGAAAGAATTAAAAATCATATAAATGATTTCTGAGAAATCTGATATTTATTTCTAATATCTTCTAGATTCTCTTCTTGGTGGTCTATGTTTCTGATAACATTCTCTACAATAGACTGGCCTTCCTTCTGTTGGTTTGAATGGTACTTCACATTCATTTCCACAGTCAGC
>SDBT01002036.1_pt1 | contig 36224 bp, 51 predicted proteins | sample 2277101 | NCBI WGS metagenome assembly SDBT01 (sample SAMN10404973, study PRJNA504765) | marine sediment metagenome | isolation source: marine sediment core GS10_PC15, 103 cmbsf | place: Arctic Ocean: Southern Knipovich Ridge | collected 2010 | reverse complement strand
GCTGTACTTGAGCTCCGCACCGACTCCTCGAAGTTCAACCGTGGACTCGACAGGGCAGACGCTCGGCTAAAGAAACTTGGCCGGGGCTTCGCCCAGGTCGGCAAGGCCCTCGTCGGATTCGGCACCGTCGTCACCGGCGTGGCCGCGCTCACGATCAAGATGGCCACCGATTTTAATAAGTCGATGGCCAACGTCGCGACGCTGATCCCCGGCAACATCGACCGGGTGAACGAGCTTAAGAATTCCGTACAAGCTCTGGCGATCGCGCACGGGAAGGACACCGCCGATCTGGCGAAGGGTCTCTACCAAACCATCTCGGCGTTCGGTGACCAGGCGGGGCAGACGGTCAAGATCCTCGAGATCAACTCCCGCGCCGCCGCTGCCGGCCTGGCCTCGACGACGGAAGCGGTTGAGCTGACTTCGGTAGTCACCAAGAACTACGGCGACACGACCGCGGAAGCTGTCGAGAAGGCTGCTGATCTGGCGCTCATGACGGTTCGCCTGGGGCAGACTGACTTCCCATCGCTCGCGCGTTCGATGGGCAAGGTCATCCCGATGGCGCAGGCAATGGGGCAGAGCCAAGAGGAGCTGTTCGCCGTCTTTGCAACAGCCACCGGAGTCGTCGGCAAAGCGTCAGAAGTCGCCACGCAATATCGAGGGATCTTGGCGGGGCTGTCGGATCCGTCGAAGGAACTGGCCAAAGTTCTTAGAGATCAAGGTTTTGCGAGCGGTGAGGCGATGCTCGCCCAGCTTGGCCTCGCTGACACGATGACGGTCATCAGGGAGGAATCCGAGAAGACCGGGGTCCCGATGGTGAAGTTCATCAAGAGCCTCGAATCGGTGCCGCTGGCGCTGGCGCTCGCCGGGCCGCAGGCGGATGTCTTCAAGGCCAAGCTCGCAGAGCTGCGCAACGCGACGGGAACGGCAGACGAAGCCTTCCTCGCGATGACCGGCGGGGTCAACGAGTTCGGCTTCCGGATGGATCAGGTGCGGCAGCAGCTCGCCGTGATGGCGCAGGACATCGGCCAGGTGTTGATACCGATCGCCAACGACTTGCTCAAAACCTTTCAGGCATTCATAGAGAACGAAGGCCCAGCTCTCGCGGAGATGTTCGGGCTGTTCCTCGTCGACAGCATCGACCTCGCGGTGCTCGGGCTCGCCAAGTTTGCCGAGGCGGTCAACCTGATGCAGAGGGTGGTGAACGCGGCGGTCGTTAAGGTCGGTGAGTTAAAACTGGGGATCAATGAAGTGCAGCGGGCCGCCCTGGTCCAGAACATCGCGGGGCTCGAACGCCAAATAAAGAATTTCTCGGGCACCACAGAGGGGCAGATCGAACTTCTACGCCGGCTCGTCGAGAAACTCGCCGATCAAAAGGCGGCTCTGGAAAACCTCGATGGCGGGATCGCGCAGACCGAAGGAACGATTGCGGGCGCCAATGATCGATTCAACGAGCTGATTCAGACGGGCGGCAACACGGCGGATATGTTCGACACCGTGCGCGCCAAGCTGGGGGAATACCGCCGCAGCGTCGTCGAGGCGGCAGCGGCTACCGGCGCGGCCACCGTAGCGGTCAACGATTTTTTCGATGCGGTCGACCCGTTCAATATCGTGCTGCCGGAGGCGACCGTCAAAACAGAGAAATATACAGTTGCCTGGGGCGCCTGGGGCAGCGGTGCCCGCCGCGCTACGGCCGGAGCCTTCGAGCTCGGCGAACAGCTCGCCTTAATGAACGAACAGGAACGGGCGCTCAACGACACCACAAAGAAGAGCACCAAGGATTTCGGCGATTGGCTTACCGGGATCCGCACCGGCAACAAAACCATCGACGGGTTCCTCGGAAGGCTGAAAGGAATCTTCGGCATCTTCAAGTCCATCACCGGCGCGCTGTCGGGCGTCAGTAAGGGGTTCGGGGATTTCTTCAGCAAGATAGGCGGCATGTTCAAGAGCGGGGGCAAGGACGCAGGCGGGGAGTTGGCCGACGGTGTGGCCGAGGGCGTGAAGGCCGGTGACTTCATGGGGAAGATCAGCAGTTTTCTTGGCGCCGCCGGCCCGTGGATCGCCGTCGGGCTGGCCGTGGCCGGGCCTCTGCTCAAGGGGTTGAAGGCTGGGCTCGGGAAGCTAGGCGGGTTCATCAAGGGACTCTTCGGGGGCGTGAGCGCCGCCGAGAAAGCGGGCCGATCAGCGGCATCCACATACCGCGATTCTGTCCGCGCAGAGTTGAGCTCCGACATCCTGGCAGATGTCAAATTGCAGTTTCCGAATGAGGTACAGAACGCGGCTTTTCTCGCGTCGATCCAGCAGCAACTAATCGCGGCTGGCGTCGCTGCCGAGGCCGCGGGGGTCCAGGCGCAACAGTGGGGACATAAGCTATTCCTGGCGGAGAAAGAGGGCGGCGATGCCGTTCAGGGAATCATCGACCAGATTGCCGCGGCGACGGAGGCGGTCACGGATTCGATCACCGACGTGACCACCACGGCGGCCGACGCTGCGGCCGATGCCACCAAAGTGGCGGCCGATGCGATCACGAGCACCACGCAGAAGGCCGCCCAGGATGTTGCCAAGGCCACGCAGACGGCGATCGCAGAAGCGGACCGGCTCAAGGACCGGCTCAACGACACCCTCGGTGATCTCCGGTTCGAGATCCCTGTCGGGTTCAACGTCGACAAGTTCTCGGGGATGGCGACCGGCGGCGAGTTCGCAGGTCCGAAGCTGGCCCACGGCGGCATCGTCACCCAGCCCACCGTCGCGTTGATCGGCGAGGCCGGGCCGGAGGCGGTGGTTCCGTTGACAGGCCGGGGCGGTGGCGGCGGTGGCTCGATCGATCTCACCATCAGTGCCGAAGGCCTCGGCCTTCTGGCGCGAAAGACGGTGGAGCTCACCCCTGAGATTCTCCGCGAGTTCGGCATAGGCTGATGGCGATCGCCGTAGAGATCGCCGGCATCGTTCGGACCACGATGGTCGGCAAGAATATCGCGTGGACCGATTCGGTCAACGGCCAGGCGCAGGCCCGCTTCACTCTGGCAGACGACGCAGACGGGTTCGTGCCCGCGGACGGGCAGGCCGTCGAGATCAAGCAAGACGGAACCGTACGATTCGAGGGGCTGATCACCGGCCGCCCGCGGCGGCTGGCCGGGCCGGCGCACTCGAGTCAGCTCACCTTCTACCAGGTGACCGTCGGCTCGTATGAATTGCTGTTGAACAAAAAGACCGTCACCCGCACCTATACGGGCGTGGCCTTCGAGACGATCGTCGCGGACCTGGTGTCGACGTATCTGCCCTCGGACGGGATCACAGAGAGCGTTACCGCGGGCACCAGCCATTCGATCACGTTCAACGGTGAGACCGTGGCCGAGGCGCTCGACATCCTCTGCGAGCTCGAGGCGGATGGGCGCACCTGGCGGCTGGGCATCGGCAAGGTTCTCACCATCGAAGTGATCACCGCCACCGCGGCCCCGGTGGTTCTCGACGTTGCGACGGGAACGCTGGGCCTGGATCCGCGCCCGAGCATCACACCGGATCGGAGCGCCTACGCCAACACGGTGATCATCACCGGGGGCGGGCCCGACTTCCAGATCACGTACACGGCATCTGACGCCGCGGAGATCACCGCCCGCATTGCCGCCGAGGGCGGCGATGGAATCTACGAGTACACAGAGGAACGGCCGGAGCTCAATAGCGAGGGCGAAGTGCAAGCGGCGGCCGAGGGCGTGCTCGAGAAGCGGAAGACGCTGCGGGAACGGTTCGTGGGTACGACCCGCGTGGCCGGCTTCGCCGCCGGGCAATCCGTCACCGTCGACATCGCGGCGATGGACATCTCGTCACAGGTTTTCTTCGTCGAGTCGGTGCGCACAGTCACCAACAGCGCCGGGACCGAGTTCCGCCACACCATCAACGGCATCACCGGAGATCCGGATGGCGGGTGGCAATCGTACTATCGACGCGAGAGGAAGAAGGCGCGCACGATCCCCATGCAGATTGAGGCCGCACCGGGCCTGGTACGCGTAGAGGCTGCGGCGGGCGTGCTCGTCCATGACCCGTTCCGCGACCCGGTGCTGTTCGCTCAGGGGACGCCCTCGGGCGCGCAGGACGAGTCTGTTTCAGCCATCGGAATCACGCCCGACGGCACGGCGATGTATTCGCTTCGCGGTGCTGCCGGTAACGTGACGGTGCTCGAGAAGTGGGCCATCACCAACAATCAGCCTGCGACGAGCACCTCTGGAGAATTCCAATGGGCCGAGCTCGCCGCCACGGGGTTCAAGACCGAGCTACTGATCAGCCCTAACGGGACGCGCGGCGCCTACATTCAAGTGGGCTCGCCGGGCAGCCTCGGGATCATCGACCTGATTAACGGTGTACTGCTGGGCTCGGTGTCCACGGCGATCAGCAACAACGTTAACCCTGGCGAGCCGGTGTGGTCGCCGGATGGGAATTGGATCTATTGGCCCGACATCGCCACCGCCAACGTCTACGTGTACGACGTGTCGAGCCCATCGGCGCCGACGGAAGATAACGTCTTCGGGCTCGCCACCCTCACCACGGCGTCGGGGTTGTTCATCTCATCGGATGGCAATAGCTTGGTGGTGACGGGCGCGGGTGGCGTCGCCGGCGTCAACGTCACCGACCCGACGGCACCGAGCCAATCGACGACCGTCGTCGGCACCGCCGACTACATCAGCCTCGACGAAGACAACGGCATCCTTGTCGGCATGGTGCGGGCCAACGGTTCCCAGGTCCGGGTGCTAACGCTCAACCGCACGGGCGCGACCGTGACGCTCAACACCGAGCAGCTCGTGACCCTGGCCACCTCCGTGATGGTGGGGTCGCACGTCATCCACCACGACGGCGCTGCGATGTGTTTCTCTCACCGCATCTCGCTCAGCTCGCCGAATCTGTTGGATGCCCACGTCTTCCATACGGTGTCCCCTGCCGCGGTGACGTTCGTGGAGACGTTCGACTATACGCACGGCGCCGCCGGCAACTTGGGGCCGGTGACGACGAAGCGCGGCCTGGCGGCGCTCTGGGTTTTCGGGTTCGGGACCAACGCACAGGTTACTTTCGGCACGCTGCAGCTCGACCAGATCGACCCCTACGAAGTCGAGAAACCTCTGCGCACGGGCTACGGAGGCACGGGCAACGTCGGCCCGTACCAGAAGGGCACCATCCTCGTCGGCAACGGCCTCGGCGGACCCACCGAGCTCACGAAGCTGGCCGGGCCGCTTGACGATGAAGTGCTCAAGGGCGACGAGAGCGAACCCACCGGCGTGAAGTGGGCCCGCGAGCTCATGCGATCCTTGGTTAATGGCACGTTTCGCGAGACGTTCACCGGCCTGGTGACTTCCGACGGCGCAACCGTCACGATGACGCTGCAGGCGGATCCGACCGGCGACCTTACGATGTTCTTCTCGGATAGCACCTCGGTACTCGACTGCACTCCGGCGCTGACTATCGTGCTCACCGCCGGCAGCGACATTTCCCCGACGGAGAACTACGTTTACATTTTGCAGTCGACGAAGGCGCTCACCCTCTCCACGTCGGATTGGCCCACCGCCGAGCACATCAAAGTGGGGCTGTTCCTCGTGCCCTCTGCGACGTTCGTGGCCGCGTCCGGCCCCTACATTACGCAGAATTGGAACGATCATCTAAACGAACCCTCGAACCAGGGGCACCTGCCGGAGCTGTCGCACCGCTCGCGCTTGATGAGCGTCGGCGCGATTTATCACAGCGGGATCGACGGCAACGGTACCGCTGAATACGTCACGATCACGACGAACGTGGGCACGCCCGACAACGTGCATTTCAAATCGACGGCGGGCGTTCTCCTGCAGATGCACGAGCAAGCCTATGCGGCGAAGGATACGAGCGCCGCCGACACGCTGCTGGTGGCCAACGACTCGGTGGCCGCCTTCGACGATATCTCTGACCTGGCCGACCTGCTGACCGACGCCGCCGGCGGTTCGATGGCGGGCAAGTATTTCAATTTCGTGGTCGCAGGGGTGGCGAACAAGGAAGGCGAGTTCGGGCCGCTGCTGGTCAACGTGCCGGGCGGCTCCTACAACAAGCAATCCGACGCCGAGCAGGACGTGGACGGGCTCGACGTGTTCACCATTCCTGGGGCCTTCTCTCGGGAGTCGTCGACGGCGTTCCTGATCTGCCGGATCACGCTGCGCCACCAGGTCGCCTCGGGCGGAACGTGGACCCACATCAGCACGTTGGACCTTCGGGGCGTCAACGGTGCCGGACGCCGATGGCACCCTGGCCATGGTCGCCAACTTGCGCGCGGCTACATCGACGGGCTCACGACGGAGATCGACGCTAGCGACTTGGAACACGACATCCAGATCAACCCTGGCATCTGCACGGACTCGCTCGTTAGCAACGATAAAATCATCGAGGTGACGGCCGCCTTTACCAAGCGAATAGATGCTGCGTGGGCGGTTGGCGACACCAACGGCGGCATGGCAACCGGCTCCGTTGCTGCGGACACCGAGTACAACCTGATCATCATAGAGAAGGACTCAGACGGCACCGTCGACATGATGTTCGACGTGTCGGCCACGGGCGCGAACGTGCCTGCCGGGTACACCGCCCGCCGTCGGATCGGAAGCGTGTTTACAGATGGGTCCGCGAATATCCGACCCTATTCCCAGTCGGGCGATGTCTTCCTGTACAACACGATTGTGGCGGATCTCGGCGACGCCACCGGCACACCGGGGACATTTGAAACGGTCACGGTATCCGTCCCCCCTAGCGTCGTCGCCATTTTGAATCTAGTCGGCCAGGCGGCGGGCACGCCAACTTTTGTTGGCGTTCGAGTGCGCGCCACGGGGGCGTCTGGGACGCCGGCGTCGGTGATCTTTCTATGGGACAGCGACACTCCTACGTCTCAGATTCTCGGTGGGCTCGCCATGTTCCGCGCTGATAGCAGCTCGCAGTTTGAATACACCCTCGATACTGACGGCACCTGGCAGCAGGTAGACATCAACACTTCTGGTTGGATCGACGCCAGGGGGCGCAATGCCTAGACCCCCAAGAGGTATCTATCATGACGGGGACGCGATCGGCTTTCGCGGCTATCGCAAGCCCGTGGATCCGGCAGGACTCACATGGGAGACGGTCACGGATCCGGTACAACGTGGCCTTCTCCGCTCTGAGGAATTTGCTAATCTCCGGTGGTCGGGCGCGGTGGTGCTTCGCGACCAGTCCGAGATTGACGCCCGCCTCCGCACGGAAACGATCGCTGCCGATGGCGCCCACTTCGAGCGGGATCAATTCAAGGCGATACTGTTGGTACTCCTCGATGAGATCAACACGTTACGGGACGTGGCCGGGCTTGCTCCTCGCACCATCCAGCAGGCGAAGAACGCTTACAAGGCGAAGCTCAACCGATGAACGATGGCGAGTGGCGGGAGATATTTCAGAACGAGGTACAGCAGCAGCGCGGATAACCAAGCGCGGAGTCAGGACCGCGGCAACCAGGGACTAGGAAAGAGACGATGGACTTGAATCCATATTTGCAATACGGGGCGTTCGGGCTGCTGTCGTTCATTGTCGTGTGGGCTGTGCGCTCTGTGCCGCCGATCCTGCAATCATTCACCACGGCATTGAGCGAGCAACGTGGAGAATTCCGAGAGGAACGCCGCGAAGAACGGAAGTTTTTACAGGGCGAGCTCCAACAGAACCGCACCTCCATCGGCGGGCTGGCGAGGGCGGTGGACCGGCAGACGGTCGCCATCGTCGCGTCATCGAAGGGCGCCGACGTTGACGAAGCATTGGCGACCCACGAGCAGCGCAACGGCCACGCCCGATCCGGAGGCACCTACGAGGGCGCCCCGTGAGAATCTCGCGCAACTTCCCGGACTCCGATCTGACGGTCTCGGCCGATCACCCCGAGCTCGTCGTACCCTTCGAGGATCTGCCCGCCTCGGTGGTGGTGAATCTCACCCGGCTGGTTTGCATGTTCCTGCAGCCGCTCCGCGATGTCGTCGGGCCCGTGGTCCCCACGAGCGGACACCGGAGTCTCGAGCTCAACGCCGCCGTCGGCGCAACCGGGGAGCGGCACCCCCTCGGCCTCGCCGCAGACTTCTACACACCGCGCCGGGCCGCGATCGAAGCATTCATGATGGTGGCCGGCGGGCAGACGCACGCCACCTTCGATCGGCTGTGTCTGTACCCACGGCAAAACCGGATGCACGTCGACCTCTGCCCGGTCGAGGACGGCAGGCCGCGCCGCCTCTTCTACATCGACCGCGGGAACGGATGGCAACCCATCGACGAGCTCGAGGCGGCGGTGCTGGTGGCATGAGCGACGACGAACAAACGAACGACCGCGCCGCGTTCTTCCGCGTCACGCAGCAACTACACGATCGATGGATGCGCCGATGTCACCGGGAGAACACGCCGTCGGACCCGGCCGCCGCCGTGCAGCTCGAGCGGGCGTTGCGTCGGCCGGGCTCGGTCATGGGCGAGGACAGCACCAGCGGCAGAGATTGGAAGACGGCCGCGCTGCGGCTCGCGGCGCATTACAGGAAGAAGGATTCCGATGAACTGGATTGATTGGTTGTGGGGTCGGCGGCGGGGTCATCGTGTTTCTATGCCTCGCGGTGATCGCCGTCGCCGCCTTCTACAACTTGGAGCGTGACCCGTGACGAAACGACGACCGCCGAAGCTATCCGAAGTGACCGTGCTGCACCCAGCCACGCCCTCGGTGCTTGGTTGGCCGGTGGTGCCTGGGCCCGTCGAGCGGGTGATCGTCCACCCGGACGGTGAGATACAGGTGTTCTATCCGGTCAAGGACTGGCCCGGATTCCACACCATCTCCCAGACGCGCAAGCACATCGGGACGTTGCTGACGATCCTGATCGGCGAGGCGGCGGTGCCCGTCCTCCACGCGTCGGAACATCTGCAAGCCAACAAGCGGGAGCGCGAAGAGACCGCCTTCAACGTGCGCAAGCTGCCGGTGATTCCGAGGGCTGGCGCGATCGTCGGATTCATCGTGGCGGGCCCGTCGCGCCATGCACCGGACCGCGAAGAATACCGGAGGCGCACCGAGCCGGCGTGGTTCATCTGGGGCGCGGGTGAGCTCGTGGAACTGGTGGCCGATGAGACGCACGTCGCCCCGCCCGAACCGCCACCCGCGCCACCTCCGGAACCGCCACCACCGCCGACGCCGCCACCATCACCCGAGCCGCCGCCGTCGTCGCCGCCGGCTCCCATCGAAGAGGCCACCATGCCCGTGATACCCATCATCGATCGCGGCCTCGCCGTGGCCGAGAAGGTGCTCGACCTGTTGATTGAAGAAAAGCGAATCGACCGCCTGGCGCTCGAGAAGGCCACCGGCGACACCGCCAACAATTACATTGGGCTGATGATCCGGCGCGAGGAACACCGCCTGGTGTTGCTCGATCGGTGGGAGAAGCATATCGCCGGACCGTTCGATGAATTCGTGGAGCGGATGCGCGGCGAGCTGGGCGACGAGCTTGCCGATCGGCTGCGGGCGTTCTCCTCGCCGCGCTGATGGCGGGGCCGCGCGTGTAACTGAGGGTGCACGTCGCGGTCGCGGTCAACGTAGGCGGGTCGACGGGCGCGGGTTTCCGGGAAGGGCCAGGCGCCCAGTCGGCCCGTCTGCGGGTGATTGGCCACCGCGGCGGGAAAGTAGCCCACCACGGCGCAGCGGGGCACCACGGGCCCCGGCATAGGCATGTGATGCCGTTCACGCGTAGCATGGGCCTCTCTACGCGTAGGAAGTTGCATTAGGGCGTTGATCCGGGGGCCAGATTGTCGGATAATCAGGGGGTCCGAGACAACCCGCCACCGCAAGGTGGCAGAGAGGAAGGCGAAACATGAAGGCAACCATCTACCAGCGCCGCATGATGAACGCCGACGGCAGCATGAGCACGGTCGCCAAGATCGCCGCGGATATGAGGCGCGCGGGCACAGATCAGCGGCTGATCGATCGCTGGCTCCAGGGCCTTACCCTCTCGGCTTCGTCATGAACCGCCTGCGCAACTACTTCGAGGGCACCACCCGAGACATCCTGTTCACCTGCCCGGCCTGTTCAACGTCCAACGAGATCCCCGATCAACCGCTCGACACGCGGACGCTCGAGGCCGACGGGTTCAAGCTGGTCGACGGCGCATGGTCCGGGCTCTGCGAGGACTGCAAGGCCAAGGCCGGCGACGCAGACAACACCGAGTACGATGCGATCGTGCGAGCGGCGTCGGAGCTCGGCCGGCTGCACCGGGTCTCCCCGTTGATGACCATCGACATCCCGACGGGCGAGGGGTTCGACCGGGAGGGTGAGCGGCGGTTCGGATTCTGGGCCGTGCCCGGCTACACCGTGACGGGCGGCTCGTCTCATTTCCGTACGGCCGCGGTCTCGGTCTGCGAGAGCATCAACCGGAAAATGGGTTGGAGCGCGACGCCAGGAACCGGCCTGATGGTCAACATCAACGACACCGGAACCCAGGCCATCATTCATGGCATCAACGACTAGCCGCGGGTTGGGAGATCCGCGGTGAGCGAGGCGAGCCCGTCACTCCGGAGGGGAGGTGGCGGGCTCGTTTTCTTTTCTGTCCACAACACGGAGGGAATCTAGCAATGGTTGAGAAATCAGGGACAACTGGCACCAGGCCCCCCTTGGGTTTCCGCAACAGCATCACCGGATCCGGAACCTACCCACCCGGCCGCCTTCCGCACTTCCGAGAGGGTGCCGCGTGCAACTTCGCAGCCTACCCACCGGGCGAGCGGCTCGACGCGTTCCCCGGCTCGCCGGTGTTCGCGGTTTACGCGACCGTGCTCTGGCATCCGGGGCGCATCGAAGAGATCGTTCTACACGCCCACGCCGGCGCGCAGCACCGGTGGCTTCGGACGCATGGCTTCGTGACATGAGCGCCCGCGGAGTCAAGCTCGACGTGTTGCGGGCGATGATCGTATTCAGCCTGCAGCCGATCGGCAGGGACAACGCGATCAGCGTTCGTGTTCTTCGGGATCGGTTGGCGCCCGACTTCGAGATCGCGATATCCACCCTCCGATGCCATCTGGTCATGATGCAACGTGGGGGATACGGCATCCTCACATCGCCTCGCGCCGGTGTCTGGATCGCGGCCGACGACGGCGAGCGCCTCGACGTTATCGAGGAACTGCGAGGCCAGGTGCACGCCCTCGAACGGCGCATGGCAGCGATCAACCAGGGCAAGTGTGCGCTACGGACCTGTCGGGCCGAGCTGCCCGAGAAGGTGGTGCGGCGGGGCGGGCTGTACTGCTGTCCCGATCACCGATACAGGGCCGCGATCGCGAGGGCATCGTGAGCGACATGGGCGAGGCCTTCGCGGGACTCCGGGAACTGTCGCAGATCAAGAGGGAAAGCAACCGGACGAATTCGCGCAAACTGCTAGCCGACGCCGGCGTTTCGTTCACCGCCCACAACGACGGCGCGCACCTGATCGTCGAGCGCCGGTGGGACTTCTGGCCGGGCACCGGCAAGTGGATCGACCGGCGCGGCGGCAAATATCGGCGCGGCGTGTTCCCGTTATTGGCCGCGATTCAGAGGGCATCATGACCACCGGCGAGGATCTGCTATTGCGGATCGGCGCGGCCGCGGTCGAGGTCGATCGCCTCCGCGTGCGCCAGGCCGCGGCGAAGCGGGCCCGCAACAAGATCCGGTGTCGGCATGAAGGCAACGAGATCGACCCGTGTTGGAAGCAATGGCGCGAGGTGCCGCGGTACATGGATGCGCCCGACATGGTGCGGATCCCGCTCGAGGAACAATGCTCCGCCTGCCGGTGTCGCTACACCCGGCAGCGGGCCTTCGCCGCAGAGTCCAAGCGGCTGGCCGGAGCTCGCCGGCGCGTCACGATATTGGCGCGGGGATACCGGACAAAAGCCGAGCGAACGCGGTAGAATTGGCAGCAACCCAAGCCCCGCCAGTCGGGGCGCAACAAGGAGAAGAAGGCATGTATGAATACGACGGCGACACGAGACCCGACGACGACACCGTGGATGTCGAGGCTCTCGAGCCGATGCAACGCTCGGCACTAGAGGGGCCTTCATACGATGGCACCGCGGAGCTCGGCGCCATGAGCCAAGCCGAGTTCGACGAGAAGCTCGGCGCCCTGGTCCTCGGCCGCGACCGTATCGAGATGATCAAGCGTTCGCTGATGGTCGAAGACGTGCACTTCGGCACCATCCCTGGAACGCCGAAGCCTTCGCTCTGGCAGCCGGGCGCGCAGCTACTCTGCATGATCTTCGGGCTTCGGGCTTCGTTCGTCCAAGAGGTGGAGTATGGCGACGGGATCAACACGCCGGCGGTGCGCGTGCGAACGCTGTGCCGCTTGCACCTCGGCGACATCGCCGGGCCTATCGTCGGCACGGGCAACGGCGCCGCCTCGACGTGGGAACGGAAGCACCGATACCGGCGCGGCGATCGCTGTTGCCCCGAGTGTGGCGTGATCGGCTCCATCATCCGAGGCAAGGCGGAATTCGGCGGCGGGTTCGTCTGCTGGAAAAAGAAGGACGGGTGTGGCGCCAAGTTCAAGAAGGACGACACCGCCATCACCGGCCAGCAAGTCGGCGATGTCGAGAACGAGGACCAGCACGACCTAGAAAATACGGTGATCAAGGTGTCGGAGAAACGCGCGTATCTCGGTGCCACGCTCCGCGTGACCGCGAGCTCGGGCACCTTCACCCAGGATGTCGGACCGGGTGACGGGCCCGGCGACGACGGCGGACGGCCTGGCCCCGAAGAACAGCCGCCCATCGAACAGCCGCGGGCGAACGGGCAGGCGCCGGCGGAACCATCCAACGGACCCGGCGACGGGGGCACGGTGAGGGAGTTGCATGAGGTACGCGCCATGTTCCCCGTGGACCAGTCGAAGAAGATCAGCGGGAGTCAACTGGGACGGCTGCGGAATCTCGCGGGCAAGGCGGGCTGGTCGCTCGATGCCGTGGACAACGAAGTCTCCCGCGTGCTATCTATACGGGCGTCCGAGATCCCTGCCATCGGTGACGCCTACGAGGCGGTCGTCCGGTATTTTCAGACCCACCCGCCGAACAGAGAGGAAGGCAAAGCATGAGCACCAAAGACCTACCGCCAAACCATCGCTCGATCCGCTTGGTGGAAATGATCGTGGTGGAATCCTACGAAGGTGAAGGCACGCCCGCGGATCCGGGGCGGTTAGTCCTGTACTGGTACGAGGGCGAGAAGTTGCGCTTCGTCGAGGACCCCCCGTGGTTCGCTCAACGGTTCAAACGGGAAACCGGAACGATATGGCGGGGGTGCCCCCGGTGTGACTACCGCTGGGACACCGGCAAGGGACCGCCGGCATGAGCCACTTCCTATTCAACGAGGCCGACCACAGCTACGTGATCGGAGGTGAGCCGGGAATCCCCACGCACCGCGTCCCCTCGGTGACCCAAGTTTTGGACGCTGTGGGCATGTCGCCCGACCTGTCCCACCTCCCCATCTATTACCGGGAGCGGGGCCGCGCGATCCATAGCGCGATGGCGCTCCACCTACACGGCACGCTCGACTCGTCGACGCTTGACGAGCGCATCGTTCCCTTCCTCGACAACGGCCGCCGGTGGCTCGACAACATCGCGGCGGTGCCGCTGGTGGTCGAGCATCGATGGGTGCACACCGAGCTCGAGTACGGCGGCACGCAGGACCTGTTCTGCGACACGAGCCTGGGCCCGTTGCTGGTCGATTGGAAATCTACGTTTCACGATCCGAGCTACGACGTGCAAGTGGCCGGCGGCTACGAGCCGCTGCTGTTCAACGCGGCAACCGCTGGCGCGGTGGCCGTGGATCCCGAACAAGTCGCCGCGGCCCGCATTGCCGTGGTGACGTTGAAGCAACCGATGGGCAAAACCCACTGGTGCGGCCGGCACGGCCGGGGCGGCGTGGCCCACGCTGACACCTTCCGCTCGGCGTTAAGCGTCGTGCGGTGGCGCACCGAGCACAACAGAGGAGAAGGCTAAAAATGGTAATGCCAGACGACAGCGACAAGGCCCGCGACCCGGACCCGTTCGCCGCGATCGAAGAATCCACCGCCCTGGTTGTGACGGAGGCCCAAGGAATCACCATCACCGATCAGGACAGCTACGGTTATGCGGGCTCGTTCCTCACCGAAAGCCTCAAGCCTGCGTTGCAGCAAATCGAAGCCCGGTTCCGGCCGATGCAGCGCGCGGCAGACGCGTCGAAAAAGGAGATCCTCAACCAACGCCGTGCCCTCGAGGGTCCGCTGAAAGAAGCCGAGCTGATCACCAAGCAACTCATGGGCGTCTTCGTGATCGAGCAGCGGCGCATCGCTGCCGAAGCCGAAGCCGAGCGGCAGCGGGTGGCCCGAGAGGAAGCCGAGACTGCCGCGCTCGCCGAGGCTGCCCGGCTCGAGGAAGCCGGCCACACCGAGGCCGCCGAGGAGATGATCACCGCCCCGGTGGTCCCCGTGGTGTCGGCGCCGCCGCCGGAGGCACCGAAGGCCGACGGCGTGTCTGTCAGGATGATCACGAAGTTTCGTATCATCAACCTCGCCAAGATCGACCGGAAGTTTCTCATTCCTGACGAGAAGAAGATTCGGCAGATCGTGAACGGGTTTGGCGCCGACGCCGCGGAGATGGTCGGAGGTATCGAAATCTACTCCGTGCCTTCCGTTTCGGCGAGGTCCTGACATGCAACAGATACCCGTCGGAAAGTGCCAGTGTGGCTGCGGGCAATCGACGCCTCTCTATGAGTACTCGGACAGCCGCACTGGTGCTCAGAAGGGTGAGTCAACGAGGTTCCTGCGCGGGCACAACGCGAGAGGCGCAAACAACCAGAGCCGGTGATCGCGGCTTCGGCTCGATGAGCGGCCGCGACGATCGTGAACTGGAACGGGTCGCGATCCGGGAGCGCGTTGAGCTGGCGTCGATCGGGATATGGGTTGCGTTGCCTGGTGGAGACGACGCCGCGGGCCACGCGGTAGATCAACTTGGTGCCATCGCGACGGCCATCTGCAACCTGGCCGAAACGATCGACGCCCAGGCCGCCGGGATTAGCGAGGCCGTCGATGGCCTCGCGAGCAGCGTCGACCTGGGCCTCCGGTAGCATGTCCCCGCCGAGGTGTGGGGCGGTTGAGCGGGCCGTGATGGCGCGGCGGGTCTCGGACAGATTCGCGCCCGCGTCATCCGCTCCCGCCCTGCCCTCGGTTTTCTTTTGCACACGGTTTGCACAGGCTAAGCCCTTTGCCCGTGCGGGTTCCCGGCGACCTGTGGATTTCGCCTGTGCAAACAGCGCGCACGGCCGGAAACAGGCGACATCTTCCACAATCCATTCACGCGTCTTGCACAGGATGGCGCCAACAGCGGCGGGCTTTTCCACATATCCACAGGCAACGACTACTACTAGACCCTCTTTTTGTCCGTGTTTCCCGTAGTAGTAGTTGGAAGGAGCGAGCACGATGGCAGTCCGAAAGCTGACCCCCGAAACCAAGACGCTCCGCTACATGATCAACGGCCTGGGCATGGTCGCCGGGCGGGCATCGACCCGGATAGGCAAGCGATCGTTCGACCTGTTCGGCTTCGTCGATGTCCTCGGATTCAAGCCGCGGATGTTGGCCGGCTATGAACGGCAAGGCGCCGGAGCGGCGGCCTTCCTCTTCGTGCAATGCACCAGCTCGAGCCACCAGGCGAACCGACGAAACAAGATCCTCGAGTCCCCGACGCTCAGGGATCGCGCATGGGCGCTGATCGACGACGGCCATAAAGTCGAGGTGTGGGGATGGATCGACGGGCGGCACGCCGGCGCGCAGGCATTCCGACGCTTCGAGCTCCGGCGGAAGCCGCGAACGCGAACGCTCGTCTGGCACGACAAGGGCGTTACCGAAGTGGAACACGAGATCATCGGGCAGTTGACAGGACAGCATTAAGGCGTACCGTGGTCGTGAAGATCGCGGCGCATTACGAGAAGGAGGCGACGTGGAATACACCATCACCTGCCCATGCACGGGCGAACCCCTGAAGCGCACCGAAGGGCCGCGCCCCGAGTGGAAGATGCCAACGCCAGCGCGTGAGTGCATCCACTACGTCTTTGATACCGAAACAGACGAGGAAGACCACCGCGTGACGATGGTTCCGACGTGCCACATGGAGGACGGCTGGATGTTGTTCTGGGCCTGTCCTGAGTGCGACGACCCGTACTACGACGGCTCCGAGATTGATTGGCCGTTCAAGACGGACGAGTACGCGAAAGCCGCAGACCTGGAAGCTCTCGGCTTTACTGAGATCCTATGGACCGAGGAGAAAGCGGCCACCGGATAACCTGTTAGCATCACAAACGTGTTCGAGGGGAGTCGGCGGCCGTCGGGTTGAATCGCCTTCTTCTCCGGCCCGCCGGCCCCCTCGTCCACCTGATTGGAGAAGAAGGCGATGATTGACAAGATTTTAAAAGCGGCCCGCAGACTCGCGGACGGTGACGCCGGCGGCGTTGATGACCGCGCGGCGCAGACGGCCTACTACCAGGAGCTGCTCGCGGCGACGCGGGACTACTTCAACCCTGGCCGATCGAACACGCATTGCAAGAAGTGCGGCGCTCCGCTGGTGTGGGTGGACACGACCTCCGGAAAGAACGCGCCCCTCGACCCCGTGGCGATCGTCGGGCTGGACGCCAACGGTGAATGTCGAACCATCCACCTCAATCACTTCTCGACGTGTCCGGATGCCGACGCGATACGCGCCGAGAAGAAGGCAGCCGGCGATGCCGCCAAGGATGTGAAGGCCGAGGCGGCCGGCCAATGAGCGGCCGAGATCCCTGGTCGATGCGTGACGCATCGATCTCCCGTGTCCCGTCCTCCTACGTGTCCGGCCGGCGTCTGGGCGGCGGCACCGGCAGCATGGCCCTCGGCAACTGGGACGCGGGCGAAGGCAACTATGTGACCCAGCGGTGGGTTCGGGCTCGGCTGCTGTTGCATGTACCGCCGCGGGACCAGGCCGCGACCCTTGTGACGATCGCCGCGCGAGCTGACATAGATCCGCGTGCGTGCCGCGACCACTTCAGGTGTATGCCGGAGGTGGGCGCCCTCGAGCGGGCCAACCGGAAGACGCGCTACTACCGACGAACGGAAGACGACATGATGCCGAACAAACACGACCCGAGACCGCTGCCCGAACGTATCGCCGAGCTACTCGGCGACGATGGCGCGGTGCCCATGACGGTGTTGCAGATCGCCGGCGAGTTACGCGTGCGGGTGGCCACCGTAACGAAAAGCCTCATCGCCATGGTGGCCAGCGGGCTACTGATCCGGGCAGGTGTCGGCAAGCGCGGCGACCCTTATAGCTACAACCTGGCAGCCGATGACGAGAACGTCATCACCTTGCCGGTGGCGGAAGCGGCGCCTTTCGGCGTGCCGACGATGGCAGCGCCGGACTCAGTTCCCGCCGCGTATCGCGTGGTCATCGCCGACGTGCAGACCCGCGCCCGAGAGGCGGACCACGATCGCCGGATGCTCGACCAGGTGGCGACGCTGCTCGGCCGGATTCTCGAGGGCGAGGCCGACTGATGATGATCTTGCGTTTCATCCAGTCGGTGGAGATCGAGCCGCCCGCGCACGACACCCAGCACGGCCCCGTGCCGATCCTCGGAAACGCCACCGTCATCGTATCGAGGGCGTGGATGCAATGTGACCGCTGCGGGATCATCGCCTTCATGGAGGGGCCCGCCTCCCCGATGCTCCCGCCGCCGTGCCCCCAGGGCTGCGACACGGAGCCGATCACATGAGCCCGCGCCGGTTGGATCTCGCCGTGGGCGATAACGTGCTGATGGGGGCCCCCAAATACGGCGACACACATTGGACGTTTCAGATTGTGGCCAAGCTCGATCGGTTCGGCGACAAGTTCCTGATCGCGGTCAAGCTCGGTATTGACATTTGCCCCTACCAGATAGTGTTGCTGGACGCGGATTTGCGCGAGGTTCCGTACGAAGGCCTCGATTCGATAGGTTTCTACGTGATCGGCCGTTCACGCGACAGCCGCACCCTGCTCCGACCCATGAGCACCCACGGCGATCTCACCCACCGCGCCACCTACAACGAACACGAGCCGCACCTGGGCCCGCTCGATGAATGCCAGACGTGCGCCGGGCGCGGGCTGATGCTCCCGAAGCCACCGAAGCGCATCAAAGACCGGGAGCTATTGGCTCGCTTCCGGGAGGTGAGGCCGCGGTGCCAGGTCTGCGAGACGCAAGCGGAGCCATTAGAAACGCACCATATGACCGACCTACAGAACACGCACCGGCGCTCCGACGTGTTCCCGAACCTCATGCGGCTGTGCCGGAAGTGCCACCACGATCTTTTCCACGACGGGGCAAGGTGGACGAAGCCGGAGCTCAGATGGCTGAAGAATCACGACGAGCAATTCCACGGCGAGGAATACGCGGAGCTTGAGCTGCTCTACGACGGCACGGTGTTGTGGGCGTACACGGAGCCAACCTCATGAACCTCGAGCAGCTGAAAGAGGCATTGGAGAAGGTGGAGGCGCTCAAGACCACAGCCGACGGTGCCAACCAAAAGAAGGTGGACGCCGCATGGTCCCTCTACGGTGCTGTCGTTGGCCCGCTCACCATCCTCGCCCTCATCGAACGGCTAGAGCAGTCGGAACGTCTCTCGGATATCGCAGCGAAGGGGACCGCCGATGACTAACCCCATGACCCCCGCCCAGCAGTACCTCGAATGGATCGAGTGGCTAGGGGGAGAGGCTACGCAGGGGGATCTCTTTGCCATCGACTACGAGATTGGCGAGGAGACTGATCTTTTCGGCCCGGACGGGGTTCCTTTACATTTTGAGGTTCCAAGCGCGGACGCCGCCCTCATCGTCGCCCTCTACAACTCCCGAGAGGCGGTAGGGCGGGTGATCCGAGCGGCTGTGTGGGCGCGTAAGGCTCACAAGGCGACGAAATGCCCCGACGATCAATGTACTGCTGGCGTCATTTCGTATGGGCCGAGCGACGACCCCCAGTGTTACGAGTGCGAGTGGTGCGCGATGCGTGAAGAGATTGGCGAATCCCTCGACGCCCTCCCCGTGGAGGCCAGCGATGCCGAGCCAGAGGACATAGCAACGGTCGCGGCGACCGACATTTCAAACGAACTGGTGGCGCGGGTCCGTGAATTCCTGGGGCCTGACGGCATCGAGGACTTCCGGGGGTGGCTTGAAGAACACGACACCGTTTCTCCCGTCTTGACGCACGACAAGATCCCGCACTCGGTTCACTTCCGGGAGGGCATGCAAGTCCGCAATTTCATGCGCCACACCGGGCTTGCGTGAGGTCGAGGACTTGGAAGGCGCGATAGACCGCGTGCGTGATGCTCTCGACTGGGACGGGTGCCCGATGAACCCGCCTGCCGACAGCGTGCCCGAAGAATACGGAGACACCGATCCATGAGCGACGAGCCTGCCGCCTGGTCGGATCCGTGGACGCCGCTGGCCATGGAACAGCAGAAGGAAGCGGCACCGCCCGTCGAGGATCTCGTGCACCGCTCGCTATTCGTGCCCGGCGAGCTGCACCTGGGGCCGCTCGGCGAGTGCCGCCATTGCAGGCCGTACTGCAAGGAAGGCGACGCCCACCAATGACCACCGACAACGTGAGCGACCTGCGCGGCTTCGAGGCGGTGGTAGCACGGCAGCGGACGGTCCGGGAGGTGGTCGCCGTCGAGGTGATCCGCGTTACCTACTATCAGGGGATGGGAACGGACGACGACCCCGGCCGGGAAGTCCGTTCCTACTACACGAAAGCCGGCGAGCTGATCGGGGAAGATGATCCGTACAACGCGCCGACGCTCGACCAGATCGACCGGGCGGATTGCGACCGGAGCATTGAGTTTGCGCCGCTCGTTCCCGGCCACAAGAAGATCGCCACCAACAATAAGCGGGCGCCGAAGGCCCGCAGGAAGAAGGCGAAATGACGAGCAGGGTCAGCCCTCGGGACCGCTTCAAGCGCGGCCGCAATACGTCGTCAATCCCCGGCGGGGTCACCCGCGCCGACATCGACTACCGGAGCGCGCCTTTCAACTTCTCACCCGACGAGGAAACGCTGACCGAGAAGGCGATCGCACGGGCACGGCGATTTCCGATGGTGTCGCGGGACGGCGAATATCTCAACGGGGGCGAGCTGTTCGCGGAGATCAAAGCGGCCTTACCGGATTGCGGCGTGGAGCTCCCCCAGAAGGAGACCGACTTTCTCGAAGACATCGAAGACCGGATCCGGGCCCACGCCGAAGTCAGGCGCCCGTTCCGTGCCACTCGCCGTCAGAAACAATGGCTGTCGGATATCTGGCGACGTGTTCACCACCAGCAACCAGAGGAGCCGGCGAAATGAAGCAATCAGAGCTCACCTTCTGCGCCAACCGGGCGCAGGTACTCACCGTCAAGATCAGACGAGCCAAGGCCATCACCAACGCCCAGCAGCCCGCCGTGGTCGAGGAAGCGATCGAGGTGGCGCAGGAGATCATCGACCGGCTGCAGGCCCAACTACCCGCCGAAAAGTAGTATGCTTGACGGGCGAACCCGCCACCATCCGTCTTCTACCGGGAGGTTGAGTTGAGCGATTACACTGAGTTCCTCGAGGCGAAGTCACAGTTCGACACCGACGTAGGATTCGAGCCGGTGTGGATGCCCGACTTTCTGTTCGACTTTCAGCGGCACCTGACTACCTGGGCATTGAGAAAAGGCCGCGGGTTGATCCTGGCGGATTGCGGACTGGGCAAGACTCCCATTCAGCTAGTCTGGGCCGAGAACGTCATCCGGAAAACCAACAAGCCGGTACTCGTACTGACCCCGCTGGCGGTTGGGCCGCAGACGGTTCGGGAGGGTGTCAAGTTCGACATTGAGTGCGGCCGGTCGCTCGACGGGAAACCGCAGCCGAACATCACCATCGCCAACTACGAGCGGTTGCACTACTTCGACCCGGACGATTACTCCGGGATCGTGTGCGACGAGTCCAGCGCGATCAAACATTTCTCAGGGAGCCGGCAACGGGAAGTGACCGAGTTCATGAGAACGATTCCCTACCGCTTGCTGTGCACGGCCACCGCGGCGCCGAATGACTACATCGAACTGGGCACATCATCCGAAGCCCTCGGCCAACTCGGCCGGATGGACATGCTCAGTACGTTTTTCAAGAACGACGAGAACAGCAATCACCCGATCTGGTGGGGCGCACGGTGGCGATTCAAACAGCACGCCGAACTGATGTTTTGGCGCTGGGTCTGTTCGTGGACGCGAGCAGCTCGGAGCCCTTCCGATCTCGGGTTCGATAACGGCGCATTCGAGCTCCCCCCGCTGTCAGTGTCCGAGACGATAGTGAAGGCGTCGCGCCCTCTCGAGGGGATGCTATTTCAGCTTCCGGCGATCTCGTTGGATGAACAGCGCCAAGAGCGCCGGGAAACCATCACCGAGCGGTGCGAGAAAGCTGCCGATATGGTCGACCACGACCGCCCCGCTGTCGTCTGGTGCCACCTGAACGACGAGGCTGACTTAATCGAAAGGCTCATACCTGACGCCAAGCAGGTCGCCGGGAGGCACTCCGACGAAGAGAAGGAGGACACGTTTCTAGCCTTCTCGAAAGGCGAGCTCCGGGTGCTCGTGACCAAGCCGAAGATTGGCGCCTTCGGACTCAACTGGCAGCATTGCGCGCACGAGGTTTTCTTCCCGTCGCACAGCTTCGAGCAGTATTACCAGGGAGTCCGCCGGTGCTGGCGCTTCGGCCAGGAGAGCCCCGTCCACGTCGACATCATCACGACCGAGGGCGAGCTCGGCGTGTTGAAAAATCTGCAGAGAAAAGCTGAGGCAGCTAACAAGATGTTTGATCGAATCGTGGCCGAGATGTACAACGCAGCCCACATCGAACGGTCGGTAGCGCGGCCCGACATCACTACGGAGGTTCCCTCATGGCTCAATTAGGCGACAGCAAAATCACCGATGACTACGCGATCTACCTCGACGATTGTCTGGAAACCATGCCTTCTCTCCCCGACGAGAGCGTGCATATGTCGATCTACTCGCCACCGTTCGGAGGGCTGTACAACTACAGCAGTAGCGACAGGGACCTGTCGAATTGCCGGGACTACGATCAGTTTTTCGAGCATTATGAGTACGTGGTGCGCGAGATCTCGAGGCTGACCATGCCAGGCCGGCTGACGGTCGTTCACGCCATGGATGTGCCGTCTCGGACGAAGCACGCGATACGGGATTTCCCCGGCGATATCATCCGGTTGCACGAGGAACACGGGTTCGTGTACCACGACCGCAAAGCCATCTGGAAAGAGCCGCTCAAGCAAGCGATCCGAACGCGGGCGCTCGGCCTCCGTCATGGTCAGATCGTGAAGGATGCAACGCTCTGCCGCTCGGCGCTCGCTGATTACCTGATCTCATTCCGTCGGCGCGGGGAGAATCCCGTGCCCGTCGTTCACCCGCACGGGTTCACGCGATACGCAGGCGAGCGCCCAATGCACCCGGATCCGGATGTGGACGGCGCACTATGGGGGGAGCTCAATCGGAAGTATTCCGACTGGGGCGACCCTAAGACCGACAAACGTAGCCACAAGATCTGGCAGCGGTACGCTTCGGCGCTATGGGATGACATCCGTATAGCGCGGGTGCTCCCTTACAGAAAGGCGCGGGATCCCGAGGACGAGAAACACGTCCACCCGCTGCAACTCGATGTGATCGAGCGTTGCATTGACATGTGGAGCAACACCGGGGAAGTGGTATTCACGCCGTTTATGGGCGTGGGTTCCGAGGTGTACGCCGCTGTCTGCGCGGGGCGTAAAGGTGTAGGGGTCGAGCTCAAGCCGACCTATTACCAGCAGGCGCAGCGTAATATTGAAGCGGCGGAACTATGGGCCGACCCGTCAGATCAGTTGAGCCTAGCCGCAGTATGAAGGACATTTTGCTACGCACAGGGCGGGGGTCGCTTGGCGAAAGTAGCGCCGAGGGCGCCCTTCTTGGGACGATCCGTAGGAGCCGCCCTCGTGCGTAGCATTATGCAACCGTAGGCAAGAGGACATGAAGAACGCCGCTGCGGTGTCGGCATGAAGAAGAAACGGAAGCGGCCCGCGAAGCTATGCGGGGCGAAGCTGGTCGATGGCAGCGGGCGGACATGCGGCCAGCCTGCCGGCTGGGGCACCGGCACGGGCCGCGGGGTGTGCAGGAAACACGGCGGCAACACGCGAGCCCACCGTGTCAAGGCGCAGCGGGAGGCGGCAGAGGAAGCCGTGGCCGTCTACGGGCTGCCGATCGAGATCGACCCGGCCGACGCGTTGCTGCAGGAAGTCTGGCGGACGGCGGGGCATATCGCTTTCTTGGCCGTCGAGATCCAGAACACGGAACGCGCCAATCTAGCGTTGCTCCGCCTCTACCAATCGGAACGCGTGCACATGGTACGCGTCTGCATGGCCGCGATCCGCGCCGGCATCGAAGAGCGGCGCGTTGCCCTGGCAGAGCACCATGGCGTGATGATTGCCCAAGTGATCAAGGGCGTGCTCGAGGATCTCGGGGTTGCCGACAAACCCGACGTGCCGAAGATCGTTCGGCGTCACCTGATGGCCATCGACGGAGGGAAGGCATGAACCACAGCAGGACGATGATCGAGGCATGGTGCGAGCTGTCGCGGGATATGCGGCAGTTCCGCGACGATCTACTTTCCGCGCTCCGGTTGCCTGGTTTTGTTGAGTGGCTGTCGCGCAAGATCGACGGAGGGAAAAGCTGATGACGATCTTGGTGGACATATTATGCGTACACTTCTGAGACTGATTTCACACAACGGGCGCTCCGGTCACCCTGCCCGCCTGTGAGGAGCTACCGTCCGCGGTGAGCGAGCACGCCCTTGATTGGATCCGCCGTGAAGGCCGCTTCTATCGTTCGATCTACACCACCGAGCTGCGCGCCGCGTTGGGGCGGCAGAAGAAGGAATGCACCTGGTGCGGTGGGCCTGTCGAGCATCCGCGCCGGACTTGGTGTTCGGATGCGTGCGTCCGGGAGTTCGACCAGCGGTGCGACCCGAGCCGGATCAGGATGCACATATTGAAGCGCGACAAGGGCGTATGTGCCGCGTGCGGACTCGACACCGACGCGTTGGCCACCGTCCTGAGCCGTATCCGCAATGCCCACAACGGCGACCGTTCACTTCGTGCGCCGTGTTTCAGCCACAAGGGAGGCTACCGGAAGAACAAGCGCGGCCGGAAGAATCGACGCCGGCGCGCACGCTACCGTGGCCTGGCCCCAGGTTGGAGACGAAACGGTCCGCTCTATTGCTGGATGCGCGCCCGTGGGTTCGACGCCATCGACAATCTCTGGCAAGCCGACCACATCGTGCCCGTGATAGAGGGCGGCGGGCTGTGCGAGCTCAACGGCTACCAGACGCTATGCTCCCCGTGCCACAAGCGCGACACCGCGGCGCTCGCTCGACGGCTCGCTGCGCGCCGATCGAAGCAACCCGAACTCCTGCAGACGGGATGACGACGCCGACGGCGGAGATCGAGCGCCAGACCGCCGCCGACATCCTCGACCCGCCCAAGATCCCCACCGAGCTCGACGGCCGCCGCCCGGAGCAACGGGCACCTGTAGGTGATTGGCGCGTCTGGTTGATGCACCCAGGCCGCCGGTGGGGCAAAGGGTATGCCGCCTCGAGGTGGATCGTCGATCGCGTGCGCACCGGCGAGGCGCGATCTATCGCCCTGGTGGGCTCGACGATTCGATCCGTGCGGCAGCTCATGATCGAGCATCCCACCTCCGGCATCCTCGCCGTTGATCCGTTGGCCCGATTCATGCGCAGCGACGGCGAGATCCATTGGCCGAACGGCGCCAAGGCGTATGTCTGCTCGGCGGAAAACTCCAACAAGCCGCCGCTTCGCGGTGGTGGCTTCGATACCGGGTGGGGGGATGAGGTCGATTCGTGGGGCCTCGACACCACCGCCAGGAAGGCGAAGGAAGCCTGGGACAACCTGAGCCTATCCATGAGCGCGGGCGACTCGCGCCTCGCGGTCACGTCGACACCGCAGCCCGGCCGCATCGTCGCCGCCCTGATCGCCCGCGCCAAGGCTGAGCACGACGTTTCCATCACCACCGGCAGCACCTACGACAACGCCGCCAACCTTTCGCCCCAGTTCATCAAGGACATCGAGCGGCGCTTCAAGGGCACCCGCCTCGAGCGGCGGGAGATATACGGGGAGGTGCCAGAGGATGTCGTGGGCTCGCTCTGGCAGCCGGGGGTGTTCTGGTATCGCAACGTAAAGCCCGACCAATGCCTACGCGTAGCCGTGGGCGTGGACCCCTCCGGTGGGGGCGATGCGATCGGCATCGTGGCCGCGGGTCAACTCGGCCCGGAGCTGTTCGTGGTCCTCGACGATTGGACCACCACGGGCTCGCCGGCGAAGTGGGCGCGGCGCACCAACGAGCTCGCCGAGAAGTGGGGCGCCGACGTGGTGGTTGCGGAACGGAACTATGGAGGTGATATGGTGTTGGCGACCCTCAAAGCGGCATCGATGCAGATGCCCGTCCGCATGGTGACGGCTTCGCGGGGCAAACACATCCGCGCGGATCCTATCTCGTTGCTGTATGAGCAGAAGAAGATTGCACACCGGAGCGGAGACGCCGCGCTGGATCTGCTCGAAGAGGAATTACGGTTCATGACGACGACGGGGTATGTCGGAGAGGGAAGCCCGAACCGAGCCGATGCCGCGGTGTGGGCTTTCTGGGAGTTGACGAAGCCGCGCAAAACCTGGGGGGTCGCTTGATGGTACGAATGCCCGAAACAATCCGAGTAGACATGGGTGAGATGGTTGCCGCCCCCGGTGGCCCAATGGTGACAGTCCGTCTGGACGTTCACGGCCAACGGCGATTCAGCTCCCGACTCTGGCTGACTGGCAAGTTGCTCTCGCTCGCCGCATGGATCTGCCCGATCGCGATGGAGATTGAGACTTGAGCCACGTACGCATCAAGACCAATGGCACCGCTTGCGCGCCCGTGATCGAGGTGGACGGGGTTAATGTGGCGGGCGCGGTCAGCACCGTAGAAATCACAATGGAGCCCGGCGAGGTTGCGCGTGTGCGCCTAACGATCCCGACCGGGCTTGATCTCGACTTGGATGCCGAGGTCACAAAGCTAATCGATGCCCTACCAGCGGAGGCCGCTTGAGCATCTGGTCGAAGGTGACCCGTCTGCCGTCCATCCTCAAAGCCGCCGTCATCCCGAGCAACCTGCGATTCCCTGGCCGCGCTGCCGTGTTCTTCGATCTGGTGAAGGCGTCAACCCGCGAGATGGCCGACGACATCGGCAGCGGCACCAAGTCAGATGTCTTAATGACCCCGGTGACCTGGCTACAGGACGCGATTATCGAGGCGCCCATCGTTGCGCTGGATGCGAAGGGCGACCCGATCGAGGGTAGCGAGCTCATCGCGTTACTGGCGACGCCGAACCCCTTCTACTCGATCGAGGTGCTGCTGGCCGGAACGACCTTGAGCCTCGCGATTGACGGCAATGCCTATTGGATCGTGAACCATGGCCAGGGCGGCGAGAAGGTGCCGGCCGAGATTTGGTACGCGCCCCACATGAACATCACGCCCGAGTGGCCAGCCAACGACCCTACGAAATTCATCACACACTACAAGTACGACACCACAGGCCAGCCGCAATTACTTCGGCCGTTCGGGCTCGACGCCGATGACGCCAATGCCAGCGTGCCCAGTGGCGTCGCCAAAGGCCTATCGGTCATCCACTTCCGCAAGGGTATCGACCCCGACAATCTGCGTAAGGGATTGTCGCCCCTCAAGGGCTTGCTCCGCGAGATCTGGACGGATGACGCAGCGGCTGCATTCACCGCGGCGCTGCTGCGGAACATGGGCATCCCCGGCATCATGGTCTCCCCGACCGATAGCGAGGTGACGCTGACACCAGAGGAAGCCAAAGCCATCGAGGCCAAGATAGAAACGAAGTTCACCGGGGAAGGTCGCGGCAAGGTGCTCGTCGCGCGGGGAGCGACGAAGGTCGAGCAATTCGGATTCAGCCCCGCGGACATGGACCTATCCGCGCTGCGCAACGTCAGCGAGGAACGGGTGACCGCGGCGCTTCACATCCACGCTGCCGTCGTCGGTTTCGGTGCTGGGCTGCAGTCGTCTAAGGTCGGCGCCACCATGGAATCCATGGTGCGACAGTCGTGGTACAGCGGCGTGATCCCGTTGCAGAAGATCATCGCCGGCGAGGTGAGCCGCACGTTGGCGCCGGCGCTCGGCGCCGCGTCGGCGGAGTTCGACAACAAAGGTGTCCAGGCGCTACGTGAAAACGAGGATCTGCGGGCGGGCCGCATCGGGCGCCTCTATCGGGATGGCGTGATCACGCGGTCGGATGCGCGCTCGGCGCTCAACTTCGAGACGACGACGGCCGACGACGTTTACCTGTCGAACCTGGCGGCGACGTTCATCCCGCAAGGGCAGGCGGCGCCACCGCCGAGCAACGGGAACGGCGACGGGAAGGCCCTTCATACGTTCATGCTCGGCGGGCCGGGGTCGGGCTACGTCGAGAGATTCCCGGTCGATTCATCGGGGCATTGGTTCCTCGACGGCGCCCGCAAGGAAGCTCCACCCGCCGAGCAGCGGATCATCGCCGCCGCACCCAGCGCCGACCCGCTGCCGATCACGCAACGCATGGCCGATGAGCTCAACGCGATCCGCCTCCGGGCGCCCGGCATTCTACAGGCTCGGCTAGAGCGTGCCTTCGGGGCGTTCGGTGAAGCGGTCGAGCTGGCGGCGCGTCGGGCGCTCGATGCCTTCGAGATGGTTTCTGATTCGGGGGAGATGTTCCGAAAGCGAGACGAGCTCACCCCTGCCGACATCGCCTTGGCCGATGACCTCTTCACGCAGCTAGACATCGAGAATGCAAAGCGGGCGATTCAGGAAGCGTTCGAGCAAGGCTTCCTCGAGGTGGCCGTGCAGGTCTCCGGCGCTGTCGGTTCCAACTTCGGTATCGAGTTTCAGCTTGACGACGCCGCCCAGCAGCGGGTGCTACAGGAAGCCGGGCTCCGCTCGGGGCTGCTCGACCTGGACGCCCAGACCCGTGACGCCCTCTTCGATGCTCTGGCAGAGGGCCGGGCGGAAGGGCTCGCCGGCGAGAATCTAGCGCGGCGCATCCGCGACAGGATCGAAGCGGGGCCGTGGCGCGATGTCGAGACGCGGGCCAGGGTGATCGCCAGGACCGAGGGCGCCCATGCCGCCAACACGTCCACGCTCGAGGCGGCGCGCGCCATGCCCGACACCGAGCACGTCCAGATATTCGATGACCGGCTCGGCGACGGGGACGAGCAATGCTTCAACGCCAACACCAGGATTATCACCATCCAACAGGCGGACGCGATCGGGCTTTGCCATCCCAACGGGACAAGGTCATTTGTCCCCCTTAACGCGGTGCTGATGGAAGAGACGCTCGAGGGGCAACGCACAGAGGCTCAAGCCATGATGGACGCAGACCAACGATGAAGGAGATGGGGATTATGAAGTGGTCGAATGTGGTTCTTGTGCTTATGGCCGTCGTCGCCGTCATCATACTGGCGGCCTCCGCCTCCCCCCAGTCCACGGGCAGCGTCACCAACGTCCAGGTCACCGGCCTGGCGACGATCATGCTGGCCACCGCCGTCGACTCGACGGGCGCGGTCACGGGGGTCACGTCCGACTATGCCGACACGGTGCGCTGCGTCGCCGTGTTCTCTGCGGCCGACAACGCCAACGATACCGATATTGAGGGAACGGTTGACGGGACGGTCTGGCACCTGATCGACACCGCAGACCCGAACACGCCCAACGCGTCCTTCTTGCTGGATGACACGTCGGGCCCGTGGTCGAGCCTTCGGGCCAACGTGATCGCGCTGGGCGCGGGGGTGGATGTGACGGTCACTTGCCTGGCGACGATGCGACGATGAGCGAGCGGTTTTCAGCAGATTCATATATGGCGGCGCGGCTTCACGCGCGATACCCAGAACGGTACGGGAAGGATGGGCGGGTCATGAAGAGCGAACACAAGGCGATCGACGCAGAGATCAAGCTCGACGAGGCCGGCGCCTTCGAGGCGGCTATTGCCACGTTCGACGCCATCGACTCGGACCGCGACATCGTGAGGCCGGGCGCCTTCGGGGATGCTGTGGTCTCCGTCTTGCCCGCGCATGATTCGAGCTCGGTGCCGCTCGGCAAGGTCCAGGTGAAGGAACGCGGCAACCTCGCCGTCGCCGTCGGTGGCTTCAACCTCGAGATCGGCGCGGCCCGCGATTGGTCGGCGGCGTTGAAGTTCGATCTCGCCAACCCGCCCGCGGTGCAGCAATGGTCGTGGGGTTTCATCATCCCGGCCGGCGGCTCGACGATCGAGACCCACGCAGACGGTGAGCCCGTCCGCATCATCAGCAAGGTGGACGTGTTCGAGGTGTCCCCGGTCCTCCGTGGGGCAAGCGTCGGCACGGCCACGCTGTCGGCGAAGTCGGAAGGCGGCGAGCCCATGCCACTGGTCGAGCACATCACGTTCGCAACGGCTGGCGTGTCGGAGCTGATCGAACGGCTCCACGAGGTAGCCGAAGGCCGCAAGGCGAAGGATGGCCGCGGGCTCGGTAAAGATGTGAGGCTCGGTATCATCGGCCTCGCTGAAGAGTCGGCCAAGATGCTCGACCATCTGGCGACGTTGATCGAAGCGGAAGTCTTGCCCGACGACGAGATAGCCAAGGCCGCCGCGGCCTACCTGGCGATGAACGCTCGGCGGGCTGGGGTGGAGCTGTGAGCGGGTCGGTATTCACGCCCGGCGCGGTCCACCTTCCCGACATCGAAAGCCCAGCGCGCACCGTCGTTGCCCGCCCGCGGTTCCCGCTGACCCGCTGCGTTCCCTCTCGTGTTCCTCTCGGATCGAAATGGGACATGTCGATATCGCACGTCCTTCTTGAGATGTGCCAGGACTTGCGCGCCGAACCTGACCCGTGCTAATAATCCGGGAAGTCACTTAGCCTTTCTCGTTGGCCGACACCGGCCGGCGGATAGCGGGCTTCACGGGCGACGCCGCCCCGAACGCTTGCCAAGCGTTTGGAGAGCCGGCAAATGTCCGACACCCTGAAGCAACTCAAAGACAAGCTCGCTGCCAGGCGGAAACGCTGCGGCGAAATCTTCGCCTGCACGACCAAGAACGCCGACACCGGCGAGAACGACCCCGACTTCCAGAAGTTCGAGGCCGACTGGCTGCCGACCGACGTGGCCGCGCTCAAGGGCACGGAGAAAACCCGCCGCATCCGGGATCTCGTCATTGCGATGACGGAAGAGTGCAACGACATGCAGGACGAAGTCGCCGTGATGGAAGAGGTAGCGACCTCGGCCAAGGCATTCGCCGATCGCGAGCGGCTCGACCGTCAACCGGCGGCCGCCCCGGCGCATCCCGAGGGCAAGAAGGAATTCAAGACCCTCGGCGAGATGATCGTCGCCGATCCGATCTGGAAGCAGTGGGTGACGGACGAGAGCGCCCGCAAGACCCTCGCGATCAAGTTGCCGGAGATGGGGCTGCGTGACATCTACAAGACCCTCTTCGAGACCACCGCCGGCTGGCTGCCGGAAAGCCTGCGCACCGGGCAAGTCGTCGATGCGGTCACCCGACCGCTGCAGGTGATCGACATCATGCCGAAGCAGAACACGGGGTTTGCTCAGGTCGCGTACATGCTGGAAACCACCCGGACGCACGCCGCGGCCGAGACGGCCGAAGCCGGAACGTACAAGGAATCGACGTTCGTGCTGACCCCGCAGACGAGCCCCGTTCGGAAGATCACCGACAGCGTTCCGGTGACCGACGAGCAGCTCGAGGACGTGCCGATGGCCGAGTCTTACCTGAATGGCCGTATTCTCTTCGGCATTCAGCAACGCCTCGACCAGCAGATCATCAGCGGCGACGGAACCCCGCCGAACCTGGACGGCATTCTCAATGTCTCCGGAATCCAGACGCAGGCCAGGGGAGCCGACGCGGTGCCCGATGCCATCCTGAAAGCCTTGACGCTGGTGAGGACCACGGGCCGCGCGCTGCCGACTCACGTTCTGTTACATCCGACCGACAGCCAGAACCTCCGGCTGCTCAAGACGGCAGACGGCATCTACATCTGGGGCAGCCCGAGCGACGCAGTACAGATGCGCATCTGGGGTTTGCCGGTCGTCGAGAACGAGAGCCTGAGCCAAGGCACCGGTCTCGTCGGTTCGTTCATGGCCGCCTGGATCGCTCTGGTGGAGCGGCGCGGGATCACCATCGAGATGGGCTTCGACGGTTCCGACTGGACAACTGGCCAGCAGACCCTGCGCGGTTCTGGCCGCTGGGCGATGCCGGTCTATCGTCCGCCCGCTTTCTGCACCGTGACCGGTCTCCCGGCATAGGCCCAAGGATTCCGACGCTGACCGAAACAGGAGACTGACAATGCAGATCGCAGGAAGCATGAAGGCGGGCGAGCTCACGATTGCACCGGGCGCCCAGATCTTCAGACCAGAAAGCACGCAAGCCAGCCTCGAGGCTTCCATTGCCGCCGCCGTCGCCGGAAACGGGGATGTCATCCTGTTGAAGCGCGGCGGGATCGAGGTCAGCTCCACGGTGGTGTTTGCCAAGTCGGGGCTACGGGTCATCGCCGTCGATGACGGACTCAACCCGCTGGTACGGGGCGAGTTCAACGGCATCTTCTCGGCTGGCGGTTTCGTCGATGGGCCTGCCGTCCAGGTCACGGCGCCCACGTCGTTTCATGGCGTCGGGTTCGTCAGTCGGGACACCGGGGCGACGTTCTTCTCCGGTGCCGCGCTGTTGCTCGGCGGCAACGGGGACGCCAACCCGTTTGGCGCGTGGCTGAAAAATTGCCGGTTCCCGAAGTGGGGGCTGGACAATCGCATCGGCCTGGCCATCGAGGGGAGCTCGGATTGTCTCATCGAGGAGTGCACCTTCGAGGGTGTGGGCTCCGCGTTCGCTGCCGGGATCTACATCCAGGGCGCGATGCAAAACCTCACGATCCGCAACAACTACTTCCGGCAATGCACCGCCGCGGTGTTGTGCGGGACGTTCACCGGCGCTCCCGATGGCCCGCACATGTTCTTGCACGGCAACTTCGTCGAGGACGGAAAGCTCCTCGACACCGACGGCAACGCCGGGCTCGGGTTGATCTCCGACAACTTCCTCGAGACGGCGACCAATACGGCGTCATATGACCGTTCGGTCGCCGACTTGAAGACCGCCGGATACAACTTTTCCGGCAACCACTACTCGGAGTAAAGGAACCCATGGCGATCACCGTCTACGAGAACAAGGAAGCCGGGGGCAAACGGCTCAAGCTCCATGAGCGTATCTATCAGACGACCGACGGCGAGCTGGTCGGCGCGGGCCATGCCGACGCGGCGACCCTCTACGCGTCGGCCGGCAAGGAAGTCCCGCGGGCGGAGTTCGAGGCGCTCGGTGGCGTGGTCAAGAGCGCGGCCAAGCCCAAGGCCGCGCCGAAGCCGAAGCCCACCCCCGCCACCAAGCCGAAGCCCAAGCCCAAGGCGAAGGCGAAGGCGAAGCCCAAGGCCAAGCCGCGGAAGCGAAAGACCACAAAGAAGGGAAAATGAACCGATGGCGAATGTAACGCTGACGCCGATTCAGGCCGTGCCCGGTAGCGTCGACGGCTCGACTCCGCAAGCGATGGCCGCCGCCGACAACTACATCATGCGGAACGACGGCAAGACGATTCTGCATTTCATCAAGGAAGGCGCCGGCGCGGCGACCATCACCATCGTGACGCCTAAGACCGTCGGCGGCCTGGCCGTCGCGGAGCAGACGTTCGTGGTGGCGGCGTCCGGTGGCGTTGAGTTCGCCGGCCCGTTCGCGCCCGACATCTACAACGACCCCTCTGGCGATATCGACATCTCGACCAGCGAGGACACGGATATAACCGTCCAGGCGATCAGGGTCTGACATGACCATCTTGGTCGCCGATGTGCGCGAGAAGAATCCGACCGACTGGACCGACGACGCGGTGCAGCGGGTCATCGACTCCGCCGTCAAGGCAATAGCTCGGGCCGCGGGCAATGCCACGGCACAGGTCGACACGGGCGACGCGAGCGGCTCCGAATGGTTCGCGCTGACGCGGCGGTCTACCGCGTTCACCTCCGTCACCGAGCGTCGCCGGCACAGCTCCGACGAGGTGACGCTCTCGAGCGACGACTACCGAAAGGTCGGCGACTACAAGCTGCTGCGCCTGGCGAGCGGGACCAACGGCGCATCATTCTGGGGCAAGGAAGTCGTGGCCACCTACACGCCCGAGGTCGACACCGAAGTGCGCGACCGGGTGACGCTGGATCTGTGCGTGGTGGATATCAACTTCCAGGCGTTCGACCGGGAGAAATCGGGCGCCGATTGGGAGGGCGAGCAGAAGGACTACAAGGCGCGGCGGCGTGAGCTGCTGCGGCAAATCCGAGAGGGGCAATCCCCGATCATATGAGCGCCAGGTCGCGTATGACCATGAGAGCGATGGTCGAAAGGAACACCGGAGCCGTCGGCGCATGGGGCACGCCGGGCGTCGAGTTCACCCAGGTGGGTGAAATCGATTGCCGCGTGTTCTCGAAGAGCGTCAAGGATGTCGACGACAGCGGGAAATCTGCCGTAGTGCGCGTGCCCTTCGCGCACGTCCCCGCTGCCGCCGACGTTGAACAGGGCGACCAGCTCGTTTCCGTCAAGGACCGGCTGGGGTTCGTGCAGTTTGCCGGCCCGTTCAGCGTCGAGACAAAAGAGCGCGCACCGGGGCCAGGCTCGAGGTCGCCTTACTTCGAGCTGATGCTCACGGGGCATCTGTGATGGCCAGCCGGATCAACTGGAAGGGCGACAAGCTCAAGCGCAAAGCCGAGAAGGCCTCGATGCTGGGGATCGATGCCACGATGTCCGCGGCGATCATGCACGCCAAGAGCAACCACGGCGGCGGGGGCGCGCGGTTCCAAACCAGGACAGGCGAGCTCGAGCGGTCTATCCGGATATCGAAGCCGGCCCGGCGCGACCGGCGCGGCGTCGTTGGGCGGTGGGGATCGATCGGCCTCATCTACGCTCGGCGCATAGAGCTCGGATTTCAGGGCAAGGATGCCCGCGGCGCGGTGGTCGATGCGCCGGCGTTCCCGTTCCTCCGGCCGGCGGCGGAAGCCGAATATCCGAAGCTCGCCAAGCGGATCCGAAGGGCGGGCAGCTTTGCGTGATCTCATGGGAGCCCTGCGAACGATGTGCCTGGCAGACAATGCCGTCTTCGCCCTCGTTGCCGATCGCATATGGGTCAACAAGATCCCGCGCGCCACGATCCAGGCCGCCTCGACGTTCCACCCGCCGAAGATGCTGGTGCTGCGGATGGCCGGCGGCGCGGGCAAGGTCGATCTGCTGCCCACCGATCAGCCGCTGGTGTCGACGCTTTGCTACGGGGAGACGGATGAGGAAGCCGACAAGGTGCGACGCGCGGTCTGGGCGCTGTTCGTTCGCTCGCTGCGCGTCACGCATGACGGCGTGCTGTTTCACGATTTCATTCCAACCGGGGGAGCAATCCCTAACACCGAACCCGATCTAGTCTGGCCGGTGATCGCCCAGACCTACACGGTTCTAGCCGACGTGAGAGAGGTAGCCTAAATGGCCGAACTCGAAATCATCTCAGGCCCGCTCAAAATCTACGTGGCTCCTGCCGTGGAAGCCATGACCGCTGTATCTGCTGGGCCTGCTGCCAACTGGGTCCTGCTCGGTACCAGCGGCGATCTCAACTACACCGAGGAAGGCGTGACGATCCGCGGCGAGCACAGCACCGAAGTGTGGCGCTCGCTCGGGTCCCCGTATCCGCGCAAGGCGTTCCGGCCCGAGGCGGATACGTTCGTCGATGTCGTGGTGGCGGACATGACGCTGACCCACCTCCGGGTGGCGTACAACAACAACGCCGTCGTCTCGGATTCGGGCTTCGATTACATCAGCATGGATCAGGGCCTGTCGCCCACCGAGCACTCTCTGCTGATCAGGGGCACCGGCAACTCGCCGCTGTTCTCGGGCTCGAACATGCAGTACGAGATCGAGAAGTGCGTGCAGATCGGCAACACGGAACTCGTGTCCGTCAAGGGCGAGCCGATCGGTGTGCAGTTCACATTCCAGCTCATCTACAACGAGAGCGGATCGTTCCCCGTTGGGCGCATCGTCGAGGCAGACGCTTAGGCGCATCGACAACCTGGCGCTCGAGGTCGGGCACAGGAAGGCGCGCATCAAACACCACCGCGCCAGGTTGCGCGAGGTGGCCACAGAACGAGCGCGGGCGATCGCGTTCATTCGAGGGCTCGGCATCGTGTTCGTCGAGCGGAAAGGCGTAGGCGCAAGCCATGGCCGAAGATCTGGATCTGAGGACTAGCACCAGCCGCGCGAAGGTGAATTTCGACTGCGGCACCTTCGACATCCGCCACCCGCGTGAGCTGGCGTTTACCGAAACGGGCAAGATCATCGCCCTCGGCAAGAAGCTCGACGAGCTCTCCGGCGACATCGATGACCCGGAGATCCTCAAGACGTGCCAGAAGACGATGCAAGCGTTGATGAAAATCATCCTCGTATCGGTCACGCAGAAGGCGCTCGCGACCCTCACCCCCGATGCCATGTTGTCGGTCTTGGAGTTTTTCAACGCGCTAAGGGCCAAGAAGAAGGACGAGACGGTCCCGAGCGAGAGTGCCTCGAGCTCGTCGCCTGGTGCCAGCGATTCTACAGAAGCCGAGGAGAAGGACTGAGCTGGGAAACGAGGTCGTTTCTTGAGGTGATCGAGTGGGCCGAGATCGGCCGCAAGATCGAGGCGCAAGAAAGGGTAGCGAGGATACGTGATGCGATGGCCGCCGCGGGGACGATGGAAGAGAAGGCAAGGCGGCGGCATATGAACGCCCTTGACCGCGCGGCCCAACCCGTCCACTACAAGCTGACACCGGCCGCCCTCACCCGCACACCAACGGCGACCACCTCACGCGTAGATGCGCCGCTGTCGCCCGCCGACGCGGCGATCCGCGCTCAAGGCCGCGCGACGTTGGCCGCCTTCGGTATTCCGGTCGTAAAGGCGGGCTCCGATGGCTGAATCCCTGGGCGATGCTGTACTTGAGCTCCGCACCGACTCCTCGAAGTTCAACCGTGGACTCGACAGGGCAGACGCTCGGCTAAAGAAACTTGGCCGGGGCTTCGCCCAGGTCGGCAAGGCCCTCGTCGGATTCGGC
>SDBT01002035.1_pt1 | contig 36232 bp, 23 predicted proteins | sample 2277101 | NCBI WGS metagenome assembly SDBT01 (sample SAMN10404973, study PRJNA504765) | marine sediment metagenome | isolation source: marine sediment core GS10_PC15, 103 cmbsf | place: Arctic Ocean: Southern Knipovich Ridge | collected 2010 | reverse complement strand
GTAGGTAGAATAGGCGGCCATTTGGGTAGAAAAGGCGACGGTATGCCAGGTACTCAAACTCTTTGGCGTGGACTGCAGCGTCTGGATGTAGCAACTGAAATGTATATAATTTTTACAAATCATTCGCCGCCTCATCCATTACAGTCAGGCCCCTGACCCACGGTGTTAAGTGTGGGTAAAGATCATCCTTTCAGGAGAGGGTCGGGGTGAGGTTCTATATGACATTAAAGACTATATAGAAAGTGACTTACCGTTATCACTCACTGACAATCTCAATAGAAAATCAGCCGCTTTATATGACCATTCCTCCGGAGACTGAAATCCCCCCGCGTTATCAGCCCAGCAACTTCTCAATATATCCGTGTCGATGACTCCCGGATTAACAGCAACGACACCTAATCCATTTGGCAGCTCCTGAGATAATGCTTGTGACATACCTTCTATTGCCCATTTACTTGCGCAATAGGGTGCCACATTGGGTGCGGTCGATCGACCCCAGCCAGAACTCATATTGGCGATAATGCCTTTTCCGTTTTCAATCATGGTTGGTAAAAACGCGCGTATGATATTAGCAGTGCCGGTAACGTTTGTCTCTATAACATTTCTGAACTCATCATCTGAAATCTCCCATAAGGGAGCAGTCTTATACATCAATCCTGCGTTATTTACCAATAAATCAGGAAAGACACCTTCATTTAGCAATTTATTAGCCCAATTCTCGACCTGTAACCATTCCGATATATCGAGGCTATCGAATCGATGGGGTGAAGAATACCGGATCGCAAGATCTTTTATATGTATTTCCGATCTTCCACATCCATAAACCATATGATTAAGATCTACAAATCTGTCTACCAGCGAACGCCCGAGACCACGGGTAACACCGGTAATTACAATTCTGCGTATATTGTTCATATTAATCCCTACACCTAGAGTTCTACATTATATGTAAAATTAATAAAAGCTTTTTAAAAATAAAATACTAACTTAACCTTAATAATTCATAACGCAGCCTCTGGCTGCCCCAAAGGGATCCTACGGACAATCAAATATTTAAAAATATCTCTCGCAGCGGCGCAGCGACCCTCCAACCGGTGGGCGCGGCGCAGAGAAAAAATTTTACCACAAAGACTCCAAGACACTAAAAAACAAAGATTTTTTAAATATAAGATATGAATTTGATTATTTAATAATAGATACTCATTTTAAACCAATAATTTTTAAAACTTTGTGCCTTAGAGACTTTGTGGCTAATAACTATCAGGTTAGTAAAATCTTTGCTAATCTCCACAGGCGATCTGCAAGGCTGAAATAACAAAGTTTATGAATGCAATAGCATATTAACCGCTTACAGAAATCAAAAATTAATTAGTACGGAGGTACTATGTTTAAAGGCCATCCCAGAGGATTAATGGTGTTATTTTTTACTGAGATGTGGGAAAGATTCAGCTATTATGGTATGCGGGGTATCCTGATATTGTATATGGTGGCGAGTATTGAGAATGGTGGTTTTGGATTTGATGATACCACCGCTGCCGCTATCTATGGATTATATACAGCACTTGTTTATCTTCTGGCATTGCCGGGTGGATGGATCGCAGATAGGATTACAGGGCAACGCCAGGCGGTTTTTTATGGAGGAATTCTAATCGCTGCTGGAAATCTCTGTCTGGCAATACCGACATTCAGAAACGTGCTCTTTCCAGCAGGTTTGATATTAATCGTAGCTGGCACCGGATTGCTCAAACCTAATGTAAGTGCCATCGTTGGGGAGTTATATCCCGAAGGAGGGGCAAGACGAGATGCTGGTTTTTCAATTTTTTATATGGGCATCAACGTAGGCGCGTTTTTCGGACCCCTTGTCTGCGGGTTTTTCGGTGAGGAAATTAACTGGCACCTTGGATTTCTTTCTGCCGGGATATTTATGATCTTTGGTCTGATTCAATATAAATTAAATGCTAAATATTTTGGCGATGCCGGTCTTCTCAAAAGTAGTACAGCAGATCAACAGGCCAGTTCAAAAATGGGATTCATCCGTGGCATACTTTCAGCCATTATCTTAACTATATCGTTGGTCATTGCCCATAATATCGGTATTCTCCGCATCACTCTGGATGGAATTGCTGCGGCCACCGGAGTGATCATATTATTAGTAGCCCTGATATACTTTCTCTATGTGCTCATATTCGGAAAATTACAATTAGTAGAAAAGAAAAGGGTAGTGGTTATATTCTTTCTGTTTATAGGAGCAGCATTGTTCTGGTCCGGTTTTGAGCAAGCCGGTTCTTCCATGAATCTTTTTGCAGACAGGCTGACAAACAGAATGTTTTTTGGCTTTGAAGCCCCTGCCAGTTGGTTTCAGAGTTTTGGGGCTCTTTTTATTATCATTTTTGCACCTGTATTTGGCGCTCTATGGATAAAATTAGGAGATAAGAATCCTTCAATCCCCGCAAAATTTGGTCTGGGTCTCGTTTTACTTGGTTCCGGATTTCTGGTTCTTATGTGGGCATCAACCTATATAAATCCGGATGGTCCGGGAGTGGGTCCGCACTGGCTTATAACAACTTATTTATTGCATACTTTCGGAGAATTGTGTCTGAGTCCGGTCGGATTGAGCAGTGTGACAAAATTATCCCCAAAGCCTCTTGTTGGCCAGATGATGGGTACCTGGTTTATGGGTTCAGCGTTAGGAAATTTGATTGCCGGATTAGTGGCCGGTCAATTTGAGAAATTACCTCTGGTGGATCTCTTCGGAACGGTGGCTTTTATAGCAATCGGTGCAGGATTACTGTTTTTTATTTTAACACCTTTGCTCAGAAAACTTACCGGGGGAATTAAGTGAGGGATACTCGATACTCTGCAATCTTATTCTGGAACTGTCAATTTGATAATTAATGGCAAATGATCCGAAATCAAAACTGTATCTTCAGATCTGACATAATGGGAATCCGGCTGCAGACTCTTAGAGAAAACAAAATAATCAATGGTTTTATCCGGAGCTTTGGGATCGGCATTTGTGGCCATATTCGTATACCATTTTTCATAATCATCGCCATTTAAGTCAGCAATTGTTGGAATAGTAAAGTATTTATGGAATAATACAGCGATCTCTGTACCGTTTGGATTGTAATATCTTTTATTAAAATCAGAGAGACGGTCATAGGCTTTTCCCGGCGGGATGAGATTAAAATCGCCGGCGATGAATCCAATTTCTTTTCTTTGTTCAATTTGTGTTAATAACTGATCAACCCGGGAAACCTGTTTCTCCATGGTATCACAACCCTGGGCGAAAGCGCTCAAATGCGTATTGACGGCACTCAGATGCCTGCCGCCTGAGATTGGAATCTTCGCTTCCAGCATAGTACGCTTTGGATTAAACTGCCGGATAATAATATTATCTGTTGTAATCGGGGGGAGGGCATGGCGGATTGCCTGATCGATCCTGTATTTTGAGATTATTGAAAGTTTCATACCTGCTGAGCCCATAATTGCCGAATGGGGAATAAACCAGGCTTTCCAGTAGACAGCGGAAGTATGGCAGCCGAAACTGTCCGGCAGTAAATCGAGTATTCTTTCTAATTGATCTTCATTAAATGTTCGGGCAGAACCGTCATCAACTTCCTGAAGCAGAATAATATCAGGATCCTCATCTATCAATACGTGCACAACTTCATCTAATGTATGCTTGATGACATTCCTGCCAGGCCAGGGATCGGTACCTCCATCGAAGAAAAAATAATTATTCTCATTGCCAGCAAGGAACTGGATATTCCAACTGAGTATTTTTATGCTTTCCCCGGATTGTAAAAGCGGCGCATTGTCCCTATTATATACGGGCTCAACCTGGATTTCAGCGGGATGATAGGTAGAAAAATACACATAGAAAAAAAACATTGATACAATTCCACTCAAAATAGTCAAAGTTATTTTAATTGATTTTCGCATGTGATAACACCCTAAATATCGCATTTTTCAGAAATCTCTTGAATTGAGTGCAATTTAGCATAATCGGCTTTATTTCTCAAGTTCAGGGATGGAGGGGAAGGGTAAATCGCTCATTTGCCCACTGATTATTTTCAAAAGTTCCAGCCTGAGTTGCTTCAATCTGGCGACGATTCGCGGATTCGGGATAGTGTCGATGGAGCCTTCCAGCCTTGCAATTATCTGATAAACGCTATGAGGATCAAAGGGCAGTTTTTTATCCACATAAATATAAACCGGATTTGTATGTGCCTCAGTCCCCGCCTCACTGTAAGCCCGGGCGGCAATCCAACAGCTTTTATCGACATCAAGGACCGACTTGAATCTCCAGGTTCTTTTTGGTTGATCGGTGAAGAAGCGCTCGACAACTTTTCCGTTAACAATTATTTCAAGAAATCGAACCGGATATACAGGACTTTCCACATGAATTGAAATTGGAAGTCTATTTTCTGATTTTTTTGAAAAAGTTAAAATCTCGCCTGGCTTTTTATCCCCTACTTCAAGAAAAAGCATCGGTCCGGAGGTGGCAAAACTTCTGCCATCAGCCAGACCGTGGGCGAATGTCCGGGGGGAAGGTGTCCCTTTGCTCCAAACATAGGTTATTTCACTACCCAATTCACGTGTATAAGGGTAATCACAGGCACCGACAATGGGTAAACGAAAACCAATATTGAGATAATCATACCACCCATCCAATCCCAGACTACGGTACCCGCCAAATTGCAGTAATTCTAAAAAGTCCATTTTATCTTCCAATAATACACCATCAGCCTCCTGATCATGATAGCCGCCATGATTCAGGGCGACGAACCCCTCAAGATCATGTGCCTGATCGGCTATCACTCCCAGAGACGGTCCGCTGTCCGTGTGCGCAACCGATCCGGTTCCCGGGACATAGGCATTATTCATGATAAGAGAGATATGGCCAAGCCGGTTTGTTCTGTATTCCTGACCGGAGGATATATGGTAACGCCCTTTATTTATATTGGACTGTTCACCTAATCCCTTTTCCTGCAGCCATGATTCGTATTTGTTGCCCTGATCATATCCTTCCGTATTCATGGATAAAAGATAGGCGTATTGAATATCTTTTGCGGAGGTGATGGTCAGCAGTGTATCATCATTGTTGCCTGTGCGGTCCATGTGGATATGGGTATCACCGGAATACCAACCTAATGCAGACATGTCGATAGCTCTTACCATTGGGATGCTTATCTCCCGGACCTCTTTCTTTTTCACCATCAATTCAATCGTCTGAGGATGAAATTCATAACCCTTTGATATTTCTATTGTTACAATGCCCGGGGGTACGCGTACTTCAAAATATCCATCGGTATAAAAATAATATTTAATTTTCCGGAAACGGATAGGACCTTTGTGCCTGTTGGCACTTCTTCTCAAACTAAATCGACGATAGGGATCATTGTCCGGTTCCTGATCACCCTCGTTAACACAAGCTGTTGCACTTAATGTTTCTCCGCTGGTTTTATCGATAATATAAACTTTAATAAAGGCAGCATCCGGACCCGGATCAATGGTGGGTGGCGGTTTTGGGATATTTTTAGAGATCATTGATTTGTGATGTGCTTCTCCTTCAGCTACTAACACACCCAATAAACAGAAAATGATAATAAATAATTTTTCCTTCAAAATCTTCTCCAGTATTTGAATTAAAAGTCCAATTAATTTCTCGCACAGACCCTCCAACCGGCGGGCGCGGCGCGAAGGCGTAAAGAATAAAATTATATAGGTATTCTTGGCTGATTCACAGGTCTTCATTTATCTTGTGTAAATAAGTAGAGACGTTCCGCCGGGAGGTCTCTACAAAAAATTGTCTTCCTATTTTTTTAAAATCTTGGTTATAAGTTGAGGGTAGTCCGTTATGATCCCATTGACCCCAGATTTTATCAGCTCCTGGTGATCTTCAATCGAGGTAGACGTACATGTGGTCCAGACAGGTTTGCCCAATGCATGAATTTTATTGATAAGATGTGGATCTGCATTGATCCAGTCCGGCCAGAGACGAATGATATCGACACCGGCATGAATAAAATCCTCTGCCTGCTCAGGGTTAGAAATAAAACCGAGTGTGCGTATGTTGGGATTCAGGCGTTTGAATTCCCTAAGAACTTCAAGATTTCTCACTCCAGCAATGACATCGAGCGTGGAATTACGGTTTTCGGTCAAATCTACGATATTCCGAATGTTAAGGGTTGAACTAAATTTAATATCCAGAAGCAACTTTACTCCGGAACCATGAATTAATGCCAGCACCTCTTCATAGGTTGGTAATGACTCTGCAGAGCCGGCATCTAACTTTTTTAACTCTACCTCAGAAAAAGCGCTTAATTTACCTGAGCCATTAGTCGTCCGGTCTAAGGTCTTATCATGCATAATCATCGCTACACTATCAGCGCTGCCTCTCAGATCAATTTCGATGATATCGACACCGTTCCTGATTGACTCTCTGAAAGCAGACAAGGTATTCTCAGGAGTCTTACTTTCAGGACCACCGCCGCGGTGGGCAATAACAAGTACAGATCCGGGATTAGACTGTGCGTAGATGGCATTAATAAAATGCAAAATCATGATAATATGATCAAAATACTTCTGAAGTTCATAATGAATCCGAATTGTTTAGTTAGAAATTACAGGCAATTCGAGATATGAGGAATATTTATTGCCAAAATGTATGGTTATCTCCGGAATTATATTTTCAGGATCATCAGGATTATTTTTGGGTGAAAGTTTAGGATGTAATCTAAAAGTTGGATAATCACTACATGTAATTGAAAGTCTGATTTTGTGTCCCTTTCTGAATACCCAGGAAGTCGGGTGTAAATCAATAGTAAGATCTACAACAGAATCATCTGCAAAGATTTCCTGTACATAATGGTCCTTCTCATATCCATGCCAGGGTAAATCGGGTAAGACATCGATCCCGGAATTGGTCTTGATCATTATATCATTATCATGTAATGCCGCAAAACCGGCCCGCAATTGTCCTTCAGTTACCAGTAAAGCATTTCCTTCTTCATCGATATCGCTCAGATAAACGAAGATATCACCATAATCTGCTGATGAGGAAAGGTATAGTTTAACAAGGGGGTGACCGGTTACCTCAAGATCCTCTGCCAATGGATCTGCATCAAAAACAAGAGATTTTTTGTCAAGCCTGGTCCTGTAGGGCAAAGAATCCGGTTCGTGAGCAGCGATACCCAGCCAGCGGTTTCCCTTATTGGTACCGTACACAGAACTGTGTGAGAAATTGGTCACATAATTTTGCTGTCCATCAGCCTGCACATTTGTACTAAGACTGAAACCGCTGCCCGCATAGAATTTTTTTAACTGCTGTCTTTCTAAAGGCCATTCATTTTCAAATCGCCAGCCTTTACCATTCATGACGTAAATAAGGATCGGCAGTTCGTCTTCAATACCATTTATTTTACCCTTTAAATAACGGTCAAAAAAGCGCAGATGCTCGATATTATATATCTTACGTGCCTGAGCATCTGTAATGTTGAAATAGTCCCAGAATGGTCCACCGGCATAATCATGATAACCCGGACCCATGATTATTTTTGAGGGATTGGCAGCTTTCATCGTCTCAAAAAGCTCGAATGAACCTCGGGCAAACCCATCAAACCAGCCGCCGATATTGTAAACAGGAATTTTTGATTGCATAATACCCTTAACATGCGCGGTCGGTCCCAATTCATAGATAGCAAAATCGAGCGGGCTTTTCGCATCGTAAAAATAGACATCCCTGGTCCATTCAGTGTAATCATAATTTTTTTTATCATGCTCAAGGGTGAGATTATAATAAATATGATCCCGTTTACTACCATCTGAATAAGTTGGAGGGAAGCCATCATCTAAAAAAGTTCCGCTATCATCGAGATCAAGGGGGATTTCATCCAGTAATTCACCATCGCCATCCTCATCGGTAACCGGTTTGGTTAGCACTTTGACATCGGGGGTAGAATAATTTCTGGTAGTAAGATACTGGTATTGTGACCAGCTCTTCATAAAGCCATCCAGATAGATACCTCCCGGATACACTTCACCCGTATAGCCTTCCAAGGGAACAACGGCAGGCATAATACATTTTAATGCCTCCGGGTGCATAGAAGCTGTAGCAGTCTGAGACCAACCCAGATAGGATCCCCCCATCATACCAACATTACTATCACACCATGATTGTGTTGCGATCCAGTCAATGATCTCTTTTCCATCTGACCAGATTTCCGGCATAAAATCAAGAAGCCATCCCGTAGAGGCTCCTGTACCGCGAATATCAGCACTTACGAGAACGTAACCCTGCGATAAAAGTAATTTTGATAAACTACTGGAGGATATATCTGATATTTTACCTGATTCACGATCAATCCGGGAGCGTTGGTAGGGCGTATAAGATAAAACAACCGGAAAACGCTCTTGATTGATACCATCCTCCGGTATGAAAACATCCACAGCAATTTTTATCCCGTCGGACATGGTCACATACTCTGAAAGTGAGCTATAATTATCAAAGATTTTAGCATCGGCAGTCGGATAATGTATTGGAAGAGAGACATAGGCACTTTTTTCAGCACATCCTGTAATTTCTAATATGACCAATATAATAATCATTATTATTTTCATGATACGCTCCATTTTAAACAGAATACAATCCCATTAAATTAATAGTCCATAAACTTATCCTGGTTTTACTCTTATATATTCTTTCTCAACGCAAAGTCGCAGAGAACGCAGATCTTTAAAATACTAATGACTCTTTTCTCTGCTTTCTCAGCGAACTCTGCGTAAAAAATCGCTCTTTCATTCAATGAAACAAGTTGATGTGATCATTGAATAAAATATAAGTAAAAAATAAATAATTTGTGATCTATTTTCGTTTATGTTTTCAGGTAATTTATGGCTATTGATATAGGTCTTTTGTAATTTTTTATCAAATTTTCAAGAAGGAGAGTATTTTGTGAATATTAAGGATGAAATCCTTGCATTGCGAAAAGAATTGCAGGAGCATGACTATTCTTATTATGTACTTGCTCAACCAAAGATTTCGGATTATGATTATGACCAAAAGCTAAAAATATTAGCTGATCTTGAGTTCCAATATCCGGAATTTATCACACCGGATTCACCTACGCAGCGGGTGAGCGGTGAGCCGACAAAAGAATTTCGGAATGTGCGTCATCGCGTTCCAATGCTATCTCTGGCCAACACTTATTCTGAGGAGGATTTAAGAGAATTTGATGAACGTGTCAGGGGGCTGCTGGGTTCAGACGAGCACTATGAGTATATAGCGGAGCTAAAAATTGACGGCCTTGCGGTCAGTCTGATTTATGAAGATGGATTACTTATCCAGGGTGCAACCAGAGGTGATGGCATAACTGGTGATGATATCACAAACAACTTACGTACGATCAGGAGTATACCTCTACGCTTGATGCCCTCCGGTAGCATTTCAGGCATAATTGAAGTACGAGGTGAAGTATTTATGCCCATCGAGTCCTTTAATAAAATAAATAAATTGCGGGAAAGGGAGGGAGAGCAATTATTTGCCAATCCGCGGAATTCTGCTGCCGGTACTCTGAAAATGCAGGATTCCCGCCAGGTAGCTGAACGAGGGCTGGATATCTTTTGTTATCGTTTACAGGATCACACAAAACCTAACGAAATCCTATCGCACTTTGCCTCTTTAGAAATATTAAAGAATCTGGGCCTGCCGGTGAATCCCCATACAAAAAAATGTCAGACGATGGATGAGGTACTTTCTTATTGTCATGAGTGGGAGAAAAAAAGGGATTCTTTGCCTTATGAAATTGATGGCGTCGTAATAAAGATAAATGATCCTATACAACAGGAGCACCTTGGGCATACGGCAAAGAGCCCGCGCTGGGCCATATCCTTTAAATTTAAAGCAGCCCGGGTAAAAACGCGGATCAACAGCATAACCTGGCAGGTTGGGAGAACAGGGGCTGTTACGCCGGTTGCGGAACTAGACCCGGTACTTGTTGCCGGTACGACGGTTTCAAGGGCCACTTTGCACAATCCTGAAGAAATTGAGCGAAAGGGGATCAGGGAGGGCGATACCGTTTATATTGAAAAGGGCGGTGATATTATTCCAAAAGTTGTATCTGTCATCACAGAAGAAAGAACATCAGAAAGCCATCCTTATAAAATACCCCGCTGCTGTCCAGCGTGTATGACCTCATTAGTAAGGAGCGAAGATGAAGCAGCCTTGCGATGTCCGAATTATTCCTGTGAAGCCCAGGTTATACGTCGAATTGAACATTTCGTCAGTCGCGGAGCCATGGATATCGAAGGGCTGGGAACAGCAGTGGTGGAAATATTTGTGAAAGAGGGGATGATCAAGGATTCCGCTGATTTATATTCGCTTCAAAAAGAAAAGATCAGTGAATTGGAAGGTTTGGGTGAAAAGAGTGCAGATAATCTGCTGCAATCACTTGCGGAGAGCAAAACCAGATCGCTGGAAAGATTTATCTTTGGTTTGGGGATACCCTTTGTTGGTATCACGGCGGCCCGCTCTCTGGCAGAGATCTATCAGGATATTGAAGATTTGACGACTGCGGATATGGAGCAGTTAGAAAACTTATCCGGCATCGGCACAAAAATGGCGGAGAGTATCTTTTCTTTTTTCCGAAATCGCTATAATATAGCCCAAATTGAAAATTTCCGTAAAGCGGGCCTCAATTTTAAATATCTGTCGAAATCCGTGGATAGTTCATTTGCCAATTTATCGTTTGTTTTAACAGGAACTTTGCCTGGTTTATCAAGAGATGAGGCGGCAAAAATGATTATAAACAGGGGAGGCAAGGTGAATTCATCGGTAAGCAAATCAACCAATTATGTCTTAGCCGGAGAAAAAGCCGGATCAAAAATGGAAAAAGCAATTAAACTTGGTCTCAAAATAATCGATGAATCTGAATTTCTGCGTATGATTGAAGAATACTGAAACAATCATTCTCCCTGGTAAAAAGACACAGAATTTTAGTTTGACTTTAAAAATATTGAATTCTAAATTATGCTCTTTTGTATATTGATATTTAATTAACATTTATTTAGGAGGTTATTTTTTCATGCAGTCCAGTACTACCATGAAACTTGTCATTATTCTCGCTGTTTTTATGCTTTCATTATATTTATTATATCCAACCTATAAACTCACGCAAATGAGTTCAACGGAAATTAAGCAGTTAGAAAGAGAAAATCCAAAAGAATTAATCCGTTTAAAATCTAAGTCCGTCAATCTTGGTCTCGACCTGCAGGGTGGTATGCATGTTGTGCTGGAGGTCGATGTCCGGGAGTTACTCAGCCAGTTGGCAAAAAATAAAAATCAGGCATTCGTAGATGCCCTGGAGGCTACGGCTGTAGAAGTACTTGATTCGGATGAAGATTTTATCACGGTATTTAATAATAAAATAAACGAGGCCGGAGCCCGGATGGTCCGGTATTATGGCTCTCGTGAATTAACTTCAGAAGATGATGTTCTGGCATATTTGAGAGAACAGACAGAAGAGACGGTCACCAGGGCTATGGAGATTCTGACGAATCGTGTTGATGAATTTGGCGTTGCCGAACCGATTATCCAACAGCAAGGTGAGAACAGAATTATTATCGAACTGGCGGGTGTTACGGATCCTACTCGTGTCAGGCAATTAATCGGAAAAACCGCTAAACTGGAATTCCGGTTGTTGAAGGACCAGGAAATTGCCCTGGTAGTAGCCGAAAAAATGCACGAATTTGTACAGTCAAAAATTGCACCTTCCGATACTGGTAAAAATGGTGATGCAAAAGATGCTAAAGTGGATTCAATTGTCAGTCTGGAAGAACTATTTGGTGCAGGTGACGAAGCCGCCACGGAGGCGGACACCGCTGCTGATGGGGAAGACAGCATCTTCGAAGCTGATCTGTTTTTCCTCCATCCCAACTCGCAACAGACCTTGATGGTGCCGGTTGAAAAACGTGAAAAGTTTAAGGAATTTCTAAAATTAAAGAAAATTCAAAAGATTATACAGGATGAAGCAGGCGAAGCCGAATTCCTGTGGGGTGTTAAGGAAGAATATGAAGGCCAGTTTTATCAGGTGTATCTGGTAAATAAAAGAGCCGAGTTAACCGGTGAAACCATCACAGAGGCTGATGCAAGAGCCGGTAGTCAGATGGATCCGACAGCCATTGGTAAATTTGAGGTATCGTTTACCCTGAATGATGACGGTACCCGTATTTTCTCCAGAGTTACCGGTGCCAATGTCAAAAAACGCTTGGCCGTGATTCTCGATAATCAGGTTTATCTGGCTCCGGAAATACAGGTAAAAATCAGAGATGGAAGAAGCCGTATTACAGGTCTTGATCAAATGGAAGATGCACAGGATCTGGCCATTGTCCTGCGTGCCGGTGCCTTGCCTGCCCCCGTTGAAATTATTGAAGAACGGACAGTAGGTCCGTCTCTGGGAATGGATTCGATCCTCAGCGGTAGTCAATCGACACTGTATGGTATGGTAGTGGTTGTAATATTTATGCTTTTTTATTATAAATTTTCCGGTGCCCTGGCAGATCTGGCTCTCTCGCTCAACATTCTGTTTATTATGGCTGTAATGGCTTATTTCAATGCAACTTTAACGTTGCCCGGAATAGCCGGTATCATTTTAACTATTGGTATGGCAGTAGATGCGAATGTGCTGATTTTTGAGCGAATAAGGGAGGAACTGGCCAAAGGTAAAACGGTAAAATCAGCAATTGATCAGGGTTATGCGAATGCCTTTAGTGCGATTATTGACGCCAATGTAACGACGTTTATTGCTGGTACTGTGCTCTACACATTTGGTACCGGGCCGATAAAAGGTTTTGCCCTAACGCTTATGATCGGAATTGTAGCCAGCATGTTTACAGCGATTGTAGTCACGCGTGTAATCTTTGATTATGCGTTATCAAAAATGTCGATAAAGAAATTGAGTATCTAGGGAGATAGAAAAGAATGCGCTTTTTTTCAAAAACGAATATTAATTTTATTGGTAATAGAAAATTTGGCTTTATTTTTAGTGGTATTTTAATACTTATGGGTATTATATCCTTGCTGCTCCATGGCGGGCTTCGCTATAATATTGACTTTACCGGTGGAACATTGGTTCAGTTGAAATTCGAGAAGGAAGTTAAAATCGAGGACATCAGGCAGGCGCTGGCCGCGCATGGATATGGTGACAGTGAAATAAAACATTTTGGAAATCCTTACGAAATCGTTATCAGGGCCGGTGTTGAGCAAACGACGGATGAATTATCTAACCGTTTTGAGCCAATTATCAGAGAGGCTCTGCCGGATAATCCATTCGTGGAGCAACGATTGGAAAAGGTCGGTCCTAAAATAGGAAAAGAGCTCATTGTGGATTTTATGTCGGCCATCTTCTGGGCTATTGTACTTATCATGTTCTATGTCATGTGGCGTTTTGAGCTTAAATTTGCTCTTGGCGCAATTTTAGCCCTTTTACATGACGTTTTTATCACATTAGGGATATTTTCAATTTTAGATATAGAAATATCAGGAACAATCATCGCCGCGGTTCTTACCATCGTCGGATATTCTCTTAATGATACGATTGTTGTGTTTGACCGAATTCGTGAAAATTTGAAGGTAAGGCTAAAAGATGGCAGTAGCTTTGCAGCACTTGTCAATAAAAGCCTCAACGAGACCCTCAGCCGAACGATAATTACCTCCGTAACTACTTTGGTGGTGGTTACAATTTTATTCTTTTTTGGCGGTGAGGTACTCAGATCTTTTGCTTTTGCTTTGATCATTGGTATATTAATCGGTACCTATTCTTCACTCTTTATTGCCAGTCCTTTTATCGTTGAATGGCAACAAAGAAAAGGTTCAGCAAAATAAGGATATTCATATGAATTACTCTCTTTCTGAACAAAGCGGGGTTGTCATATTATCTCTTGCCGGAAAAATCATGGGTGGACCTGAAGCGACAGAGATCAATGATAAATTCAATCAGTTGCTTGACGAAAAGAAATTAAAAATTGTGATTGATCTGGATCAGGTGGAATGGATGAACAGCTCGGGACTTGGAATTCTGATCCAGGCAACCACATTATTAAAAAATAATCAGGGTCGCCTGAAGCTGGTCAATATTTCCGAGAGGATACAAAACTTACTAAAAATCACCAAACTTTCCGGTATTTTTGAAACGAGTGATTCAATAGAGGAAGCAGTTTCATCTCTTAATAATTAAAAATTAGCAAAATGACTTCCCGGTGGAAGATATAAAACACGGATTTTGCTTCTCGTTTCTTACAATTCTATTTAGACCTATCTGATTTTTACCCCAACAGTGAAAGAAATGCCTGAGTCTTTATTTGTAATTATCTCTTTGCCTCCGGAAATATGAGTTAGGATTTATGCCATTACCATTTCTACTCAGCCTGTAAAAAATTTATATGCAGTATTCTAAAATAATGTGTAATTTTCTAGTTACTTTGATGATTTTGTTAAAAAAGTCGGTTTTTATATCAGATGCCCCACACCACGCCTCCGCCTGAGGCGGACGGCCCCTCAGGCGTGGGCAGGCGCGGTGCAGCATAACTTTCTGTGATAGTATGGACTTTTTCAACTGAGTCATTGATATGCCTGCAAATAAATATGTCAAAAATTATAATTTATTCATATTATTTTTGGTCAATACAGAGCGTTATAAACAGGAATAAATAAAAATATGTCTGTAAAAGTTATTATCGGTGCCCAGTGGGGAGATGAAGGCAAGGGAAAACTAGTTGATATTCTGTCTGAAAATGTAGATGTGGTTGCCCGATATCAGGGTGGTGCAAACGCCGGGCACACAGTCTTTTTTGATGAAAAAAAGTATATTCTTCATTTAATTCCAGGTGGTATTTTAAGACCTGATGTCCAGTGCGTTATCGGTAATGGGGTTGTATTTGATCCGGCTGCATTTTTTGAGGAAGTTGATTTTCTGGCTGAAAATGGGATAAATATTGATAATCGACTCATGATCTCGGATAGGGCACACGTAATATTTCCTTATCACAAAATACTCGATCAGTTGAGGGAAGAGGCGCTGAAAATAAAAAAAATCGGCACAACGGGCCGGGGCATCGGACCTGCCTATGTGGACAAATTTAACCGCTCCGGGATCAGACTTATAGATCTGTTTGATCGTTCCAGCCTGAAGGATAAATTGCATGATAATCTTTCTGTTATTAACAAAGAGCTCAAAGAGAACTTTAATAAACCGGCAATAAAGCTTAGTGCAGTCCTCAGAGAGATATCTGATTATGCGAAAAAACTTGAGCCCTTCGTCAGCGATACTTCTGCCTATTTATATGATTCATGGAAAAAAGGGGCTTCAATTATTCTAGAAGGTGCCCAGGGATGCTTACTTGACATCGATTTTGGTAGTTATCCCTATGTTACATCGTCAAATCCCACCAGTGGGGGTGCCATTACAGGCTCCGGTCTGCCACCACAAGCCCTCGAGCAGATCATTGGCGTCATAAAGGCTTATACCACGCGGGTTGGAAGTGGCCCTTTTCCCACGGAAGGAGATAGTGAAGTTAGCGAAAGATTACGTAAAGCCGGTGGTGAATTTGGTGCAACCACAGGCCGTCCACGCCGCTGCGGCTGGTTTGATGCCGTTGCCGCAAAATATGCTGGTAGAATAAATGGATTTACATCATATGCGCTCACCAAACTGGATGTTCTGGATAATTTTGAAGAAATTAAGGTTTGTACGCATTATACAAAGAATGGCAATATTATAGATAATTTTCCGGCCAGTTCAGATATACTGGAAGGATGTAAGCCGGTGTACGAGATAATCGAGGGGTGGCAGTTACCGACTGATCATTGTCGACAATATGAGAATTTGCCAGAAAAAGCCCGGCGATATATCGAATATCTTGAAAAAATCATCTCGGTACCTGTAAAATATGTATCAGTGGGTGTTGACAGGAAGCAAATCATATTCAGATAAATTTGCAAAATCTTAAAATATATGCCTCAAAAATACTATCAATTTCTGATCTTATTCTGCTTTTTTGCTTTTGTGCATTTCGCAACAGGTGCAGAACCGCTTTACATCTTATATACTGCTAATATTAATGGCGCGCTGGAGAATTGTGGCTGTGGTGAGACACCTTTGGGTGGCATCGGTAAAATAAAATATTTATCAGAATCCTATAAAAAGAATCATAATCATGTTATGTTGATTGATGGAGGAGATTTTTTTAATACCTATCCTTATAAAGAATTAAATGATGCCATGCTAAAGGTTTATCAAGGGTTCGATTATGATTTTGTTGTACCCGGCGATCAAATTTTTATTGAAGGTGAAGAATTTTATAATAAGGTATTGTCATCGATGAAAGGAAGGATGATTATATCAAATGATCATGATAATCAAAAAGGTTCTGTAAAGGTCAAATTTGGACCTTACAGCGTATCTTTTACAGCTATCCTGTCTCCCAAATCCTTTGATTATATAGAAAAACCAGCAGGCCTCAATCTGATTGATCCTGCCAATTATAAAATTAAGCAAAATTCGCGTCAAACCCTGCAGATTGTTGTTTATCATGGTTATCTGGATGAAGCAAGGCAATTTGCCCAGGAGAACAAGAACATTAACATTCTGTTCCTTGCCCATGACCAGGAAAGGGGTATCTGGAAGGAAGGCAATGTTCAAATTATTGCCAATGGAAAAGATTCGGAATCCATTTCTATTGTAGAGACCAAATTTGATACTTCCTGGAAATTTGAGATAATACAACAGTTGATTTCAAATGACTACCCTGAGGCAGAAGATGTACTGGACATTATAGATGAATTTAAAAGTAATCCCGGCCAACCTTAGAGAGATATATTTCTGCAGCTTTGGTTCAGCAGGTGCGGGATATTAATAGATCATGTTGCAGAAGTTTATAAAGGATATTGTCTGAAGATATGTTGACGATCATACAGAAGGCGATTAACAATTTAATAGAGGGTAAAAGTCTTACACGCAATGAAAGTAAGAAGATCATGAAGATGATTATGCGTGGAGAGGCTACAGAGGCTCAAATCTCTGCATTTTTAGTCGCATTACGGATTAAAGGTGAAACTGTTGATGAGGTTACAGGGGCGGTCGAGGCGATGAATGACGGCGCAACACATATTAAATCTCATTATAAAAATATTGTTGATACCTGTGGAACGGGGGGAGATTCTCTCAATACTTTCAATATATCGACCGCGGCAGCATTTGTAGCTGCCGGAGCGGGTGTGGCGGTGGCAAAACATGGAATGCGTTCTGTTTCCAGTAAATGCGGCAGCTCGGACGTTCTGACCGCTCTGGGTGTTAATATCGATATCTCTCCTGAAAAAATGGAAGAGTGTTTATATGAGATAGGAATTGCTTTTTTATTTGCACCAAAGCTAAAAACTTCGACGCTATATGCGATGGGGCCGCGACGAGAAATTGGAGCCAGAACAATTTTCAATATTCTCGGTCCGCTAACCAATCCTGCCAGAACGAAAAGACAGCTTGTTGGTGTATATGATATTAAACTTGTTCGATTGATGGTAGAAGTATTGAAAGAACTGGGCGCAGTACAGGCGATGGCCGTTCATGGCATTGAAGGAATTGATGAAATATCGATAAGCGGTCAAACGAAGGTCTGTGAGCTTGTGGATGGAGTCATTTATGAATACCATATCCATCCGGATAATTTTAAAATTTCAGCAGCACCTCTCAGTGGTATTCAGACAAAATCGGCATCTATGAACAAAAAGATGTTAATGGAAGTATTAAAAGGTTTGTCCTCACCAGCATTGGATGTTGTTCTTTTAAATGCAGGAGCGGCGATCAAAGTAAGCGGTAAAGTAAAATCAATTTGGGATGGCGTACAGGAAGCACGTGACGCAATCTTATCCGGGGCGGCACTTGATAAACTAAACAAACTTAAAAAGTTCACGTCCAAAATTTGAATTATGTAGTGACGAGATTAATCACGTCACTACTTCATCAGGTATAAAATAGACTGTTTTGAAGAAAATACTAATCCTGTTTACACTGTTTCTACCGTTTATAGTCATCTTTATTGTCGACTATTTCAAGGTACCGGTTCTTGACGAAAATGTCGAGCGTGTACCCCTTATAATAATGCGGGGGGCCAGTATTAATTCGGTAGTCGATTCGCTTTTTAGCCAAGGTGTAATCGATGATAAAGAGTTGTTTATTCTATGGTTAACATCCATGGGTAAAGACAAATCTATTAAAGCTGGATTTTACGAGATACCAAGGGGCTTAACCTACGCTCAGTTGGTCACTTATCTGTCACAGGCCTCATCAAAAGAAATTAAAGTAAGACTGATCGAGGGCTGGCGAAATTCAGAGATCGCCGAAGAATTAAAAGTAAAACTTCAGATTAATGATCAAAAATTTATTGAATTAACCCGGGATACAACTTTTTTTAATGATCTGGGTATTAATGGTAATAGCCTTGAGGGGTATCTACTTCCGGATACCTACCATTTCTACTGGGGTGTCGATGAAAAAACGGTCATTAAATTTCTTGTAACCCGATGTCTTGATATTTTTTCATCTGGAATCATGGTCCGGATTGACAGCATGAAAATGTCCATACATGAAATTCTTACCCTGGCTTCCATAATTGAAGGCGAGGCGATTTTTGATGATGAGCGGGCAGTCATTTCATCTGTTTATCATAACCGTTTGAGACGTAGAATAAAATTGCAAGCTGATCCAACAATTCAGTATATTTTATCTGGTCCGCCAAGAAGGATACTTTACAAGGATTTGGAAATAGATTCACCATATAATACCTATAAATATTATGGTCTGCCGCCCGGACCGATCTCTAATCCGGGAAAAAAGTCTATTATAGCGGCTATTTATCCCGCCAATACAAATTATATTTATTTTGTGGCCAAAGGTGATGGCAGACACACATTCTCACGTACGGGGGCGGAGCATTCGCGGGCGAAGGAACAATTTAACCGGGTCCGCCGGGAAGTAAAAAGAAAAGAAAGAGCCTCAAACCTGAAAAGAGACAATAAATGAGTTTTTCCTCTAAAGATTTAAGCAAAGTTCAGTTGGAAGCGGTAACATGCACGGATAAATATATTTTAATCCTTGCTGGAGCCGGTAGTGGCAAAACAAGAACGCTGACCTACAGAATTGCTTCTCTGCTCGATCATCATGACGTCAAGCCTGAAAATATTTTAGCGGTTACTTTTACAAATAAAGCTGCCCGCGAAATGAAAGAACGTGTGACGGAACAGGTGAAACATGATCTTTCTAAAATGTGGATTGGGACATTTCATTCCATGTTCGCCAGGTTATTGAGAATTGAGACAAAAAGTTTGCCTTATTCTGAAAATTTTACCATTTATGATACAGACGATCAGGTTAGTGCCCTGAAAAAAGTGATGAGTATGTTAAATATACCTCAGCAGCTTCATTCACCAAAACTTTTTCAATCACGTATCAGTCAGGCGAAAAACAGAATGATTTCTCCCGATAACCTGGAAAAAAAGAAAGATGATGAATTTGACCGGCTCCTTCCTGATGTGTACAGGCGTTATGATGAATTCCTTGTAGAAAATAATGCTGTTGATTTTGATGATCTTCTTATACTGCCAATTAAAATATTTGATAATAATCCTGACATTCTTAAAAAGTACGAAAAGAAATTCAAGTATATACTCGTAGATGAATATCAGGATACCAATCGTGCTCAGTATATGTTGATAAAAAAGCTTGTAGGTAAAAACAATCATATTTGTGTTGTGGGTGATGAAGATCAATCAATTTACCGCTGGCGGGGTGCTGATATAAACAACATCTTAAACTTTAAAGATGATTTTAAAGATGCAAGAACATTTCGTTTGGAGGAAAACTATCGTTCAAATAAGTATATCCTCGATGGCGCAAGCGCCTTAATCTCACACAATACGGAGCGATTAGGGAAAACCTTATGGACCAAAAAAAAGGGTGGGAATCCAATTGTTTTGATGGATGCTGAAAACGAATCTGATGAATCAAAAAAGATTGTAGAACGGATTCATAAGGAGATGTTCTCTAATAAGAGAAGCTTTAAAGACATCGCCATTCTTTACAGAACCAATGCACAAAGCAGGGCGTTGGAAGATGATCTCAGGAAAAATGCCATCTCTTACTCCATCGTCGGAGGTGTTAAATTTTACAATCGGAAAGAAATTAAAGATATTTTGGCCTATCTAAAAGTTATAACAAATCCTAAAGACAGTGTCAGCTTGCGCAGAATAGTGAATTTTCCTCTTCGTGGAATCGGAGATACGACTGTCGGGAAGATCGAAAAATACGCAGAGACATTAGACATCACATTGCTGGAAGGTATGGGAAAAGTGCAGGAAATATCATCGATATCTGCAGGTATGGGCAATCGTGTTCTCGAATTTTACAACATGATAATCAAATATCAGAAATCCAGCAAAAAAATATCGGCAGCCGAATTGACCTCTTCACTGGCCCATGAGACAGGGATTATTACCCATGTCAAGAATGAATATGATCAATATGAGAGTGAAAGCCGCCTTGAAAATATTTATGAATTATTTAACACCATTGAAATATTTACGACTGAGCGTGAGGAAGAGAACAAGGACAGCAGTCTTTCAGCCTTTCTGGAGGATGTAGCTTTGCTTAGTGATATCGACTCAATGAATGATTCCAGAAACTCGGTAACTTTAATGACCCTTCATTCCTCAAAAGGTCTTGAATTCCCTGTAGTATTTATCACCGGAATGGAAATGGGATTATTTCCTTTGCAAAGAAATTCAGCAGATAATTCAGAACTGGAAGAGGAAAGACGCCTTTTATACGTTGGAATGACCCGGGCCGAGGAAAGTCTTTATCTGACTTATGCCAGAGCCAGAAGAAGATTTAATAACGTGAATTATTGTATCCCGTCTTTATTTCTTGACGAAATTCCCCCTGAGTTTATGGAAACAAAATTAAATGGATTTGTAAAGGGAGGCTCGGGCAAGGTACGCAAGCAAACCAGGCGTAAGAAGATGATGGAATATTTTAATCAGGGGAATGAATCTCAGGCAGAGGAAACCAATTACGCGGTTGGTAGCGGGGTGTATCACGAAACCTTTGGGAAAGGGGAAGTTGTTGGGGTTGAGGGACACGGTGATAAAATGAAGATCTCAATTAGATTTGAAGGGGATATACTAAAAAAGCTCATTGCCCAGTACGCCAATTTAACACCGCTTGAAATCTCGGAATGATGAGAAGGTACCACAAATGATAAAGATAAAACTAGTCTCTCGTATACTAGTCATTTTTACCATATTAATCAGCACAGTTGCTGCGCAGCAAAGGTCTGAGAGTGATGATTTCTCTTATGCGCTTAAACTTTATAACGAGAAGTTTTATGATCTGGCGGCACAACAATTTTCGAGATTTGTTGATAATTATCCCGGTACCAGCAAAGTAGCCGAAGCGGGTTTTTATGGTGGTATGTCGTTGTACTATCTGCTGCAATATGAAAATGCCCGGATAGAGTTTCAGCGGGTGGCCGTCGATTTTCCCAGGCATGATCGTGCCGCGGAAAGCTGGTATATGATAGGTGAATGTTATCAAAGATTGTCTAACGCGGAGGAAGCGGCCAAGGCCTACGAAATGGTCAAATTGCTGTTTCCGAGCCATGATAAAACTGCAGAAAGCATTCTAAAAGCCGGAAATATATATCAGGATTTGGGCCGGAACGAGGTGGCAGAACAATTATATAATTTAATCCAAAGCCGCTATATTGAATCATCATCCTATTTCCCAAGCCTGCTTGCCCAGGGGAAACTTTATCTGGACACCGGAAAAACTACAAGGGCACTTGAAAAACTGGAAAAAGTGCTGGCTGGTGACAGCAATGATGATATTAAAGCACAGGCCTGGTATTATTTAGGTGAATCCTATGCGGCGCAGGGAAACTATCAAAAGGCAATATCACCATATCAGAATGTTGTAAATAAATATAAAAAGACAATTACTTATCACGGTGCTGCATTGTCTTTGTCTCAAATTTATTTACAGCAGGAAAAATACCCCCAGGTCCAAAGACTAGTTACAGATGCACTGAAAAATAATCCGCCGGGGATCTACAAATTTCAGTTAGAAGAAATTCTTGCAGACGCTTATTATCTGAACGCAAAATATGCGCTGGCTGGTAAACAATATCTTTCCAGCATTGAATCACCTGATTCGGCGAAATACGTTCTTCGTAATTTGAAACTGGCTCTTTCCTGGGAAAAACAGGGTAATCAGCACAATGCCATCCAGGTACTTCATCCTATCATCCTTGAAAAAAAGTATTGGAAATCAGGCGGTTATCATCAGGCAAAAAATATTTACTTTAAATGGAAACTTGCAAGTGGTGAGTATGAATCAGGGATTGCAGATTTGTATACCCTGCAGAGTTTAAAGGGGCTTTCTGAAGATGACCAAATGTGGTTTGTCAGTTTTCTAAAAAATCAGGAGGATTGGCTGAGTATTATCAGGGAACTTCAACTTGCAATTTATTCAGAAGCAAAATTTACGAACAAGGACAATTTTATCTACGAAATTGCTTATGCCAATGAACAATTGGGAAGGTACACTGAGAGTGCAAGATTTTATCAAATTATTATTGAGGAGTATGCTTCCAGCGCATTAACCACCGAAGCAGCTGAAAGACTTACTTATCTCCGTAACTATTATCTGATTGATGAAAATCTAGGTATCAGCCAGCTGGCATTACTCATGGGTGATGTGATAAACAAGAAAGAAGAAGCGCTTTTACAATTCAGTCTGGGTAAAATTTACTACGCAAATCTAAAGGATTATTCCAACGCCCTGATACAATTCAAGACTGCCTTACAAACTGCACAAAATCAGTCATTAATGGTTGATATTTATCATTATATCGGTTTGACCTATCAACGCCTTGCCGAAAACCGTGACGTGAGTGAAGCAAGGAGAAAAGAGCTATTAAACCTGGCCAAAGATAATCTGGGGAAGGCCATGGAGAATATCGCAGCTGCCGCTGACCCGGATCTTGTTTCATATCATTTTGTTGCCCTGGGCATCAAAGCCGACATTTCTCCAAAAACAAAACAAATCGGTTACTATGAGACTTTGGTAAAAAATTATCCGGAAAGCCCCATCCGTGAAGAGTGGTACAAACAATTAGGTATTCTTTATGCACAAGACGGCAGCGAATTGAATAAAGCACTTCTTTATTATAGCAATCTGGTCGATCAATTTCCCACAAGCAAAAAATATCCGGATTATCTCTATGAGAGGGCTGTATTAAACCTTCGCGCGAACAGGGATAAATCTACAAATGATTTCAGAACAATCGCCGGATCCTATCCTCATTCCCGCCCGGCAGCCAACGCTCTGTATAACCTGGGATTGATATGGGATTCTCAGGCAAGTTATATCAAAGCAAATCAAGTATTTACTAAAGTTTTAACCGATTATTATTATACAGATCTGGCAGAAAAAGCGAAACTGAAAATTGGTGACACGGATCTTTATTCAGGAGAAAGTGCCCGGGCCGTAGCCACTTACCGGCAATTATTGGATCCAATGAAAATCCAAGATATGGTTCTAAGCAGGGCGATCACCACTGAATCGCAGGCTGTTCTTTCTTATAAATTGGGTAAGGCCTATTATAATTTAAAAGACTGGAATAATGCACGGATAAATTTTATCAATTACCTGGCAAATAATCCCAAGGGACATTACAGAAGCGAGGCGAGTTATTTGCTTGGTGATCTGTATATCGCCATGGATAATCCAGGCAGTGCTATCAGCAGTTTTGAAAATATTCCGGGTACGGATGATATCTATTATCCCCAAGCATTGTTGGGAATCGCGAATCTTTATTTTGATCAGGCATCATATGATAAGGCTGCCGAAAACTATAAAAAACTGGCCGCAATTACATCAGATGAAATTAAAAAGGCAGATGTTCTGGCCAGGGAAATCATCTGTCTGATTCGCAGTGGTAAAAAGAGCAGCGCCGATAAGAAAATTTCAAGTTACTCAAAAGCCTATAAATCACAGATCAATCATCGAGCTTCTTTCCAATTTGAGTTTGGCAATTACTATAGAAAAAAATCAAATTATAACCAGGCTGTTAAGTTCTTCACAAATGTCAAGAAAAACTATCCCAAATCCTCATATGTTGATGATGCAGAATATTACTTAGCCCTTACCTATATTGCCGTAAACAGACACCAGGACGCGATAAATATTCTAACAGGATTTGCGAAAAAGTATCCGCAAAGTGATAATCTCGGTGCAGTACTGAATACACTTGGTGGTATTTATCATCGTTCTGAAAAATATGAGAGTGCAATCACCACATTTAAAAGCGCCATGGCTAAACCACTAAAGCCTGAAGTGCGGCGGCAGGTGATGAGCAACTTGATTAAATCATACGCATTTGTTAATTTTTGGGATGCAGCTCTTGCACTTTCCAGGGAATATATTTCTACTTATCCTAATGCTGACGATGTAATCGACAAAAAAATCATGATGGGACGCGCCTTTCTGGCATTAAACCAGGTTGACAGGGCCGTAGAATTATTTAAGGAAACCCGATTAGTTGCCGATAGTGAAAGAGAGCCTGAAATTCAATTTTATATAGGGGACGCCTATTTCCAGACCGGTCAATACGAACATGCTATAGCTGAATTTGTTAAAATCCCATTGTTATCCCTTAAAACAGAACTACAGTGGGAGGCCAGTGCTTTGTATTATTCAGGTCAGGCCTATGAAAAACTTGGTCGAATTGATGAAGCAAAAAGGATGTATTCAGAAATCGTCAAACGGCCGGGTATAGATGTTGTTTTAAAAAAGGAAGCTCAAAAAAGAATACAAGAAATTGGACAATAATTTGACTTCTCTCTTGGAGGATCGATGCGAATTTTTAACTTTCTCTTAACAGGTACGTTGATTCTTTACCTGATGTCCTGTGGTGGATCGTCAAAATCGGATGTAGCAACCGATGACATGGCCATGAGCGAACTGGCTTCATCTGAAAGAATTGCCGAATTGCAGGAAAATATCGAGGATGAGCCCAATAATCTCAGTTGGCGCCTGCTGTTAGCGCAGGAATATGAATCAATGGGTCAGGATATGCAGGCATTAAAGACCTATGAAAGTGCCCTGGCTGTAGATCCGAACCAGGCAGATATCAAATATAGCTATGCGGAGCTGGCTTTGCGAATGGGTGACAAAAGAAAGGCCTTTACGTCATACAAGGAAATTCTTCTTGGAAGAGATGGTCCGCAATATTTAAACCGTATTGCACCCAAATTTTTAGATTCATACAATGTTACGGCCCTCATTGCCTCATCCGTACCGGAAGCATTTCCATCCTATTCAGCTGATGGCACAAAAATAATCTACCAGGCCTACCAGGGCGATAACTGGAATATTTATGAATATGATAAAGCCTTACAGACGACAAAACAACTGACTTTTGATCCTGCCGATGAAGAAAATCCCGCTTATTCTCCCGACGGAAGAACAATTGCGTTCACGTCTACCAAAGATGATCATAGGGATGTAGATTATAATCAGAAGTTACGTGATATTTATACAATTGATCTTATAACACAATATGAAACTAATCTTACCACCAACGGTTCAAATGATTGGAAACCACGTTTTTCATCGGATGGTAATTTCATCGTATTTGTATCAGAACGCAATGATTTGAGAGAGGTCAGCCTGACGGAGATCAATAGTCACATTTTTATTATGGAAAAAGATGGCAGCTTTCAACTAGAACTTACAAAGGTTGAGGCTAATGATGGAGGCCCTGTTCTTCGTGGCGGAGAAACAGGCACACTCTATTTTGACTCAAACAGAAATGGCAGCTATGATATCTATCGAATGAAAGCAGACGGCACTGAGATTAAACAAATAACCTACAGTCGTGAGTATGATAATGTTGCCCCTGACCTGAGTGCTATTGGTAACAGGATTGCATTTTTCTCCGACCGGGACGGTAATTATGAAATATATATGATGAATGAAAACGGGGACGATGAAATACGGGTCACTTCCAATCCGGCTGATGACTTAAATCCTGTTTTCTCCAATGATGGCCAGAAAATTATTTTTTTCAGTAACCGATCTGGTAATTATGATATTTATGAAGCTTCTCTGGATCAGAGAAATGAAGGAGCATCAATTTCTGATGTCGTTGTAAAAATCGATGCATCCCTGGCTGCTATGTAATACAAAGATATCCGCGAATTACACGAATTAAGAAATAAATTATAAAAATTTATTTCTTTGCACCTCTGCGAGGTTACGAGAAAGAAAAAAGGCGCGAAGATGGCGCAAAAACGCAAAGAATTATTAATAAAATCTTTGCGATCTCTGCGGATCTTTGCGTTTTGCGTTTAGAAAGTCATTTTACAGGGAGAAATAGTGCTTTAAATGAACTTACTTCAACTACTCGACCATCTAAAAGATAAAAAAGACTTCCTGCAAAATGTAACTACCTGGAAAACAATCCCCCCAACTAAAGAACAAAAAGTGCCGTTCCCGCCATCAATTCCTGAAAAAGTTGTTAAAGTTTTACAAGACAGAGGTATCTCATCTCTATATACCCACCAGGCGACAGCTTTTGATAAAATTATAGATGGGAAAAATGTTGTCATTGTTACACCCACTGCTTCCGGAAAAACTTTAACCTATAATCTTCCTATTCTGTCAAAACTTATCGAACAGCCAGAGATTAGAACACTTTATCTTTTTCCGACCAAAGCTCTCGCACAAGATCAGGTGCATGAGCTTCATCAGATGATTGATACCTTAGGTGAAAAAATTATCTGTCACACATTTGACGGCGATACACCTCCGGAAGTCCGGCGGACAATCCGATCGGCAGGACATATTGTCGTTACGAATCCGGATATGCTTCATCAGGGAATGCTCCCACACCATACACTCTGGATAAAACTATTCGAAAACTTAAAATTTATAGTAATAGATGAGATTCATGCCTACCGGGGGGTATTTGGTAGTCATCTGGCAAATGTCATTCGTCGATTGAAGCGAATTTGTCAGTTTTATGGCAGTGATCCCCAATTTATCTGCAGTTCTGCCACCATTTCTAACCCCGGTGAGATTGCTGAGAAAATTACCGGAAGCCGGGTTGAGGTCGTCGACAATAATGGCGCACCCACCGGTGAGAAACACTTTTTGTTCTATAATCCCCCTGTGGTAAACCAGGAGCTCGGACTGCGTAATTCAGTCATAAAGGAAGTGAGAAAAGTTGTAAAACATTTCTTGCCAACCGGAATACAATTGATTGTTTTTGCCCGAAGCAGGTTAAATGTAGAGGTTCTGGTGACCTATCTTAAAGCGTCTGCCAAGCAGTTGAAGATAAATCCTAATAAGATTCGAGGTTATCGCGGTGGATACTTGCCTAATGAAAGAAGAAAAATTGAACAGGGCTTGAGAAATGGAGATATACAGGTTGTTGTCAGCACAAATGCCCTGGAATTAGGTATTGATATCGGGCAGCTGGATGTTTCGATCATGACCGGTTATCCGGGCAGTATTTCAAGTAGCTGGCAACAGGCCGGCAGAGCGGGCAGACGCCAGACCACCTCTGTTTCTATCATGGTACTCAGCAGTGCGCCACTGGATCAATATCTCGCTGAGCATCCTGCCTTCTTTTTTGATAAAAATCCTGAAACTGCAAATATTGATGCGGATAATCTGCCGATCTTAATGAGTCATCTTAAGTGCGCCGCTTTCGAATTACCATTCACAGTTGAAGAAAATTTTGGTACCGATGCGACACAACAATTATTACAATATTTGAAAGATGAGCGGGTGTTGCGTGAGACTGACGGGAAGTATTATTGGATGCAGGATGTGTATCCTGCCGATGAAGTTAGTTTGCGGAATGCCAATCCAAATAATATTGTTATTGTAAATACATCCGATAAAAACCGGATTATTGGCGAAGTCGATTTATTTTCAGCGCCCTTACTTGTGCACAAAGATGCCATTTATATCCATGAAAGCCGGCAGTTTCAGGTGGATGAGCTTGATTGGGATGGTAAAAAGGCTTTTGTCAGTGAGACAGATTCCGATTATTATACAGATGCTATAGCTAAAACGGATTTAAAAGTATTGGATATTCTGGAAAATAGGGAAGGAAGATATCATAGCTTTTATGGTGAAGTTGCGGTAACAACCGTTGCCACCTCGTTTAAAAAAGTTAAATTTTTTACTCATGAAAATGTGGGCATGGGTAAGATATATCTACCTGAAATGGAAATGCATTCTACATCAACCTGGCTTGAATTTCCTGATCTTTTATTTAAGGATTCATATTTTGAGGATTCTGTGATAGGGGAGGGCATTCGTGGTATGGCCCATACAATGCAGAATTTAATTCCACTCTATATCATGTGCGATCGTGCCGATATCTCCGTTATTCCAATGGTGCGGGCACCCTTTTCGAATAAACCTACTATCTATGTTTATGACAAATATCCCGGAGGTGTGGGATTGAGTAAAAAACTTTATAACATTTTAGACCTTTTATTACAGGCCGTAAATGAGCATATTAATTCCTGTTCCTGTGAGAAAGGTTGTCCTGCCTGTATCGGCCCGCCATTAGAATCCGGACTTTTTGGGAAGCGAAGTGCTAAAAAGATCCTCCAGCAACTGATTTGATGCCTTTCGAATTTCCTGTTTATTAGGTAAATTCAGCCCATAGATGTCATTCTGTAAGAATCTTCCAACTTGTAGACCCATACTAGATGTGGGAAGATCCCTACTGGATGACAAATTCAACAATACATTGGTTATTTAAAACAATTGGGTGCAATGTAGTGGCCGTTCGCGAACGGCCACCACGAAAATAAATTTTATATTGAAGGACATTTTGTATAAATCTGCCATATTGCTGGAACAGATACAAATGAGAAGGCAATTCCTGATAAGTGAATATCTGCATGGTTTATAAGAAATAAGTGTATTTGAATGTGTAAAGCATGCTTTGGGCATTTAGTGGCCGTTCGCGAACGGCCATTACTATACAAATGATAGCACATTTGAGTGAGATAGCATAATCGAATAGTAACGTCGTTTGAATTTTAGAATTTGTTCGAAAAAAATATGGATATCAGAGATAAATTAAAATACTACCAAACAGGCTCCGGACAAAAGGTTCCGGAGAAGGTGCTGCGCTATGAAAAGATCGCTGAGTACCTGGAAGGGGAAATACTTGAGCCGGATACCCTTCCGGTGATCCGGATTGAAAAATTTTATGATTATTCACGTTTTCATCTGAGTGAGCAGGAAAATTTACCTCAATCGATCTTGCTACCCCTGCTTACAAAAAACCGATTCCCTGAAAAAATTCCGGTAAAAAAGGTATTAATATTCGATCTGGAGACAACAGGATTGGCAGGAGGTACGGGAACCTATCCGTTTTTATTAGGATTTGGTGTGTTTGAAGAGCAAGGGATCAGGTTGTATCAGTATTTTTTACCTGATTTCGGCCGGGAAATTAGTGCATTCCTGGAGATTAGAAATATCTTAAGCGATAAAAATGTATTACTTACATACAATGGCAAATCATTTGACTATCCTTTATTAAAAAACCGGATGATCATGAACCGGATCGATAATCCCTTTAATTCTTTTTCTCATCTGGATCTATTGCATCTTGCCCGAAGGTTGTGGAAAGGAACCCTGCCGTCTTGCTCACTGAGTACAATCGAAAAAGAAATTTTTCTTTTCAGTCGCTTTCATGATATAGACGGAGCATCAATACCCCAGGCATATTTTACGTTTTTACAGACAGGGAAACTATCCGAGATTAAACAGATTATTGAACACAATCAGCAGGATTTGATATCTCTGAGTCGTCTGCTTTTTCACATGCATCATATCGAGAATATGCACCTGTTCGACACTCAAACGAGTGTGGAATTGTATTCCATGCTTAAAGTAGCATTAGATATCTCTGATAAGAAGCGAATTATACAGATTTTAGATAAATTCAAGGCGAATGATAAAAAGATACCGGCTCATGCTCTGAAAAAATATAGTCTATTCTTAAAGCGGCAGAATCTTTGGGAGGAGGCTTTAAGCCTCTGGCATGACTTGCTAAACCGTGGAGAGGAAATTTTATTTGCAACAGAGGAATTAGCAAAGTATTATGAGCACAGGAAAAATTCACCTCAGGATGCCCTCGATTACGCCAGGCGCGCTCTGAAATATATTGACCTTATTCAGGAAATATCCGATAAAGAAAAAGGGTTAAAAGAAATAAGAAATAGATTTAATCATCGCCGCTTGCGGTTAATTCAAAAATCAAAAATAATTAAGGGTTGAAAATCTAACCACATCTGTTCAAATTTAATTTGTGAAATTCGTTTTAATTCGAGTAATTCGAGGAAAAATATTTTGCGGCGTTGCGTGAAAAAAGACTATAACTGGAGAAGGTATAAAGATGGAAAATTGGCAGGAAGCCTTGAAAACAAAACTTGGTCAACGGGTGCGCTGGGATCCGGTTACACTTCAGATTTACAGCACAGCCGCCTGTATTTATGAAATAACACCTCTGGCTGTTGTCGTCCCTGAATCAACTGAAGATGTTATTAATACCGTAAATATTTGCCATCAATTTAATGTACCGGTACTGCCGCGTGGCGGGGGCTCGGGTCTAACCGGGAGTTCGGTCGGAAAAGCCGTTATCCTGGATCTGACAAATCATTTCAAAAAGATTGAACTTCTTTCTAATGACCGGGCCAGGGTAAATGTCGGCGTCATCTTGAATGATCTGCAGGCAGAATTAAATAAATCCGGCCTGATATTCGCACCGGATCCCAGTAGTGGAAATGTCTGTGTTATCGGCGGGATGTTAGGAAATAATTGTGGAGGACCACATACACTTCAAAATGGAAATATGTATCGCCATGTGGATGAAATTTCGGTGATATTAGCTAATGGGAAAGAATTCCAGGCTAAAAATATAAAAATTGAAGATATCAGTTCTCTGGATGAGTTTCATCGCCCATACTATGAAAAAGTACACCAGGTTCTTGATCAATATAAGGATAAAATTGAGAAAAACAGACCCGCTGTAACAAAAAATGCAGCCGGGTACCAGGTTTGGGATATCCTCACATCAGATCATCTCAATATGGCCTCCCTGTTTGTAGGAAGTGAAGGTACGCTTGGTGTATTTATAGACGCCATCCTTAAAATTATTACGAGGAAGCCAAAAAGAGGTATCATCTCATTTTATTTCTCAGCCTTGCCAAATATGGGTAAGGCCGTACAGGTGTTGAGAAAAATGGATGCCTCGGCTCTCGAATTTGTCGATGAAACCTTTATCAAAATGGCTTTATCTTTCAAGCCTGAATTAAAGCAGTTCCTGCCGGAAAAAGTTCACTATTTACTCTATGTTGAATTCGAATCTGATTCGGAAAAATCTATTTTGCAGTCCCTTAAAAAAGCAGAAAATGAGATCGTTCACAATCAGAAGCTCGGGGAGAAAGGTTCTTCATCAACGGATGAATCTGAAATCGAACAGATTTTCAAATTGCGTAAATTGGGTGTAGGAGTATTGAATAAAATACCAGGGAAGAAAAAACCGATCTCTTTTATAGAGGATTCCGCCATTCATCCTGATAAATTTCCGGATTTTTTACAGGAAGTGGGGCAATTATTTAATGAACATGATCAGGAATATGTGGTACTGGGCCATGCCGGTGATGGAAATCTGCATATTCGTCCTCTAATCAACCTGAAAGATAAGAATATTGTACCTCATATTGAAAATCTGATGGAGAAATTTGTTGATCTTGTTAACCGTTTTGGAGGGACCTTAACAGGCGAACATGGTGACGGCCGATTGCGGACGCCATTTCTGGCCAAGCAATTTCCGGATCTTATGCCTTTATTTGAAGAGATTAAGAACCTGTTTGATCCCCAGGGCATTATGAACCCGGGTATTATCATCTCCGGGACAAAGTACAAGTGGTCTAATGATTTTCGCTATAATCCTGATTACCAGTATGTGGAGATTGGATCAAGACTTGACGAAGAAAAATGGCGTATGGAGATCGAGAAATGCCATGGTTGTGGCACCTGTCGTGAGTACTGTCCTGTGTTTGTTGCAACAGGTGAGGAGGAGGCTACAGCCAGGGCCAAGGCAAATATATTACGTGGATTAATTTCAGGAAAGATGAGTCAGGATACGATTGATACAGATCATTTTTTTAAGATTATGGATTATTGTTTGAATTGTGGTCAATGTTTGACAGACTGTCCCACAGCAGTTGATATTCCGGGCATGGCTGTTCTGGCAAAAGAAAAACTACACGAAAAAAGGCCCTATAAAATTAACGAACTTATGTTGCAGAATGGTCAATCCGTCAGTAAAATTGCTGCTGCAACGGCTCCAATCAGTAATGCAGCATTAAAATTTAGAGGTACCCGTTATGTGATGGACAAAATCTCCGGAATTGATAAACGACGTGATTTTCCGGTGTTTAAGAGATCCTATATTCACAAAAATCCACTTTCTACCAGTAAGATGGAAGATCGAAAAATGGTTGTATTATGGACTGGTTGTGCTGCCCAATACAATGATCCCTATGGTGAACATCATAAAAGCATCGGGTTACTGGAAGCGCTGGGTTATGAGGTTATTGTACCAAAATGGAAGTGTTGCAATATCGCTAAAATAACCTATGGCAATTTTTCGTCAATTCAAAATGATCTGGATTATAATAAAGAGATCTTGCAGCCCTACGCCGAAGAACAGGTTCCTATTCTATTCTCAAGCGCATCCTGTGGCTATGCATTTAAAGACGAATATGTGAATTATTTTCCTCAGGATAAAGAAATTAATAAGATCGCCGGCACATCCTATGATATTCATGATTTTTTGATGCGAACATATTTGAATGGAGAATTTAAAAGAGATTTTTCGCCAATCCCCATGCAAATCATCTATCACGAACCCTGTCATCTAAAATCTCAGCAAAATGAATACGGTCCAACCGACCTGCTCAAACTTATTCCAGAACTAGAATTAATCGATGTTGAAGACAGTTGTTGCGGTATTGCCGGCACTTACGGGATGAAAAAAGAAAATTATGACCTGTCCATGGAGATAGGAAAACCATTATTTGTAAAGATACAGGAAGCCAAACCGGAGTTACTGGTATCCGGATGTGGAACTTGCCAGATTCAGTTATTGAAGGGGACAGGTATTAAAACAGTCCATCCGATAACTCTTCTATTTCAATCCTATATGAAAAAAGATCCCTAGTCTTATACCTTATACCTGCCGATTATATCTCTAATGTTTATATAGTTTAACGTGCAAAATTTTTCCAAAAGGATCCAAAAATGGGGACCTGTGCAAAGAGCAATGGCTCGTGAGTTCAGGCACAGGTGTCGGAATGGATATCGTAAAGCAAAAAGTTGCTGAACACAAGGGACACATTAAAATGAACTCCTTATCCGGAAAATATTGCGAATTCAAAATAGCACTACCCTTGAATTAAAAAAATTAATTTTTTAAAAAATTTGTTGACAAAACGGCTTTGTATATGTATAATTGTCTATACAAATAGACATAACGAGGCCGTGAATTGATAATTGACAGAAATAGTCCCATCCCTCAATATTTCCAGTTGCAGACCTGGCTGATCGAGCAGATCGATCAGGGAGTCTTCAGGCCGGATGACAAAATACCCACCGAAGCTGAAATCAAACAAATGACGGGCCTTGCCCGAGCTACTATTCGACAGGCAATACAAAATCTTGTAAATATGGGATATTTAACCCGTAAAAAAAGATTAGGAACATTCGTCCTGCATCCACATGCTGATAAGAGCAAGAGGACCATAATTGGAATTTTATTGCCTGATATTCGTACTGGTTATGCCCCGGTTTTAGCTCGTGGGGCAGAAGATGAATCTTCAAAGAATGGTCATAGTTTGATATTGTGCAATACGGATGATCTGTATGTGAAAGCTGATTTTCATGTCAACCGATTGATCGAGAACAATGTAAGCGGTGTCGTTTTTGTGCCAACGGCGGCAGATGATTATAAGAATCACCAAATCGTTGAGAAACTCACTATAAAAAATATACCGGTTGTTTTGGCGGATCGAATTATAAAGGGTGAAAATATTGACTATGTAACCACTGATAATTTTAATGGGGCTTACAAATTAACAAAATACTTGATTCAAAACGGCCATATCCGAATAGCAATTACATTAAGTGACCGCTTTAGCACCGAACGCGATAGACTCGCAGGTTATATAAAAGCACATGAGGATCATAATATTTCTCTTGATCCGGAAATAATAAAAATTTACAGCGGACCATATGCGGAAAAACCCTATGAACAATATGCCCGTTCATTGTTAAAACAAAAGAACAGAGTTACTGCCATATTTGCCGGGTATGACCGTATAGCCTATGTTATTTACTCAGTTGCCGAGGAAATGAATATTTCTATACCGGACGACATCTCTCTGGTTGGATATGACGATTTGCAACCGACTTGTGCACATACAATCTCTCTTACAACCATGCATCAACCAATATACGAAATCGGTCAGGAAAGCATGAAGCTGGTTTTGAATCGCATTAAGGGAAGCATCCGGAAACCACAGAAAATTGTGCTGAAATCAACTCTTATCGAAAGAGACTCGGTCTTTAAGGTAAAATATCCCGACGTTTCAAAAGCAGCAGAATTTGTAGCAGAGGAATTGTAAAGACGAATTTTTACGAATTTCACAAATAAATTTAAAAGAGAGAAGATAAGCAGAAAGCCGAAAGCAGTATTAGAAAAAATACAAAATAATATATAATGCTTTTAAACTCTGCGTACTTTTCCTGCCCCCGCCCGAGGCGGGTGGCGCCTTCTTTGCGTCTCCGCGTTAGAAAAGAATTGTATTGTAGAAAAACCATAGTGTGTTTGTTGATATTTTAATTGTACCAATTTATAGAGATGATACTACGAAAAGAATCTACAGGGAATTTAATGAAAAAAAAGATCAACATCGGCTTAATCGGTACAGGCCGGTTGGGTAAAATGTATGCTGAGTTTCTAACAACCCGCGTACCCCAGGCCAATCTTATCGCTGTTGCTGATTTAATCCCGGATCGGGCACAAATCTGTTCAGAAGAATATGGCGTACCGCACGTCTATTTTAATCATCAGGATATTATCAAGGATCCTGAAGTTGATGCTGTCGTGGTTACTGCAACGACGAGTAATCACAAAGATATTGTTATCAATGCTGCTGATAATGGAAAACCGGTATTTTGTGAGAAGCCCATGACGCTCAACCTTGAAGAAGCACGCGAAATGAAAAAAGTGATTGAGAATAGGGGAATTTTTTATCAACAGGGTTATATGAGAAGATTTGATAGTGGACAAGCGGCAGCAAAAAAGAAAATAGAAGAAGGTATGATTGGTAAACCGGTCGTATTCAGGGGCTCGTCCCGCGATCCTTATCTGCCTACTATAGACTATTTACGCCCGGAAAATAGTGGTGGTCAGATTTTGGATATGGCCATCCATGATATTGATATCGCCAGATGGTACATGGGCGACATTAAGACGATTTATGCCATTGGAGGTGTGTTGGCCTACCCTGAAGTAGAAGAGACAGGTGATACAGACAATGTTGTTATGGTGATGAAATTTGAGAATGGTAATCTTGGTGAAATAGACATTAGTCGGAATGGAATTTATGGCTATGATATCCGCGCTGAGGTCTTAGGCACAAAAGGAACGTTACAAGTGGGATATCTGCGGGAAACACCATTACTGGTACTCACTAAAGATGGCGTAACCCATGATGTTGTTCCGTATTTCCCGGAGCGTTTTTGTGATGCATATGTTAACCAGTTGAATGATTTTTGTTACAATTTAAAAAATGATAAAGAGCCAATGATAACTATAGATGATGGGATAGCCGGTCTACAGGTAGCAGTTGCCGCAACCTCTTCACTAAAAGATGAAGAGGTAAAATTGGTCAGCAAATTTTAAGTCGTTCTGAATACTGAAACGAGTGCTCCGAAGGACTCCCTTGGACAGCACAAGTTTAGTTTAGGATTTCTATCACTAGTTTATGCGTAGAGACTTGTTTATGCGTAGAGAC
>SDBT01002034.1_pt1 | contig 36243 bp, 31 predicted proteins | sample 2277101 | NCBI WGS metagenome assembly SDBT01 (sample SAMN10404973, study PRJNA504765) | marine sediment metagenome | isolation source: marine sediment core GS10_PC15, 103 cmbsf | place: Arctic Ocean: Southern Knipovich Ridge | collected 2010 | reverse complement strand
CAAGTTCTCGGCCGCCATTAACATGAAAGTCATTCTATCCACCGATTTGACCGGAAAACCACAGCAGCTGAATTCTGGTATATCCAGAAACTCCAAGCCCAGCTTCTCCCCCACTTTCCTGGCAGCAAGCTCATAATTCAAAGCCCTCACCGGCACCGTGCACCCCAAGAATAGAGCGTACTTCATTCAGCTCCCCCCTCGTTCTTCACCAGTTTCTCCACCCCGGTCTTTCGAAAGAACTTGCGGATCGAATCAGCGTTTTCCTGTATCTCGGGGAGACCCCATTTGGCTCTTTTCTTGTTATCAAATTCGGTAATCTCATAGAGTCTTCCGTGGGCGAAAAGAATCTCAAGTTGAGCCCTGAAAGAAGGGTGTATATGGCCCTCTCTCACCGCGATGTTCTTGATGGCATTCATCAGATCAGCAATTCTCACATCCTGAGGACATCTCTCCTCACAGGTATAGCAGCTCGCGCATAGCCAGATAAAATCACTGTTGAGGACTTCTTGCCTCATACCCAAGATAGCCATACGGATGATTCTTCGAGGATTGTACTCATCGTTCATTTCTCTGACTGGACACCCAGCAGTGCAGGTGCCACAGGCAAAGCAACGAGTCATGTGCTCTCCACCAGGCTCTTTCATTATCTCATACTTGAAATTTGGATCAAGTTTCGATACGTCGATCATCCCATTCCTCCCCTACCTTCCCGAGCTCATCCTCCTTGAAAACACCAAGTGGTATTTCCTCCGCAAGGCTCCTTCCCGGCACATATTCGAACATTCCCTGTACCTGGTGTCCCACCATTTTGAATATCTTCAAGAGAGCGATCTTGCTGGGACAGGCCTGCTCACAGAGGCCACATCCCACACAGCATACAGCCATATGATTCATTCTTCCCAGGTGAAAGAGAAGAGTGTCGGTGGGCATCCTTAGGATGCCCTTCCTGTCAGCCAACTGCAGATATTTTGAAGCTTCAAATTCGAAAGTGGACGAGCTGAAGAAACACTCCTTGCAGTAGCACACTGGACAAACAGTCATACAATTACGACAGTTTATACAGGTGGCAAAGACGGATGAAAGATTCTCCCAGCCAGAGATTTCTTTGCGTGCCCGGGAAAAGAGCTCATCTCTCTTGTTTATCCTCTCTTGGGTGAGCTGTGATATTGCTTTTTCTCTCTGAGGAAAAGATTGGGAGGAGTCCAAATGCAAGGCAGCCAAGATTTCCTCACCTCTTTGACTACCAGCTTCCAGAATGAATTCTTTCTCCCATTCTAATCCGATGAAGCCCACTGTAAGATCGCCGAAAGCAGGTACTGAGTGCTCACAGACCCCACAGGCTGATCTCAGGTAAGAACTCTCCTCCCCTTCCTTGGCACCTTCCAACAGAGAATGGGTAGGATCCTCTTTCCGGGAAATCATATCAGCGTAGTCTCTTACCGAATAGGTGCCCAGGCAATCTATTCCGATGGTAACCAAGTTTTCCAAAGATGCCTGTTTCAGCTTGACCAATTCTATGAGAGCTCTAATCTCGCAAGAGCGCATTACCAAACCTAAGGGCTTCGGACTGGCGCCGAGTCTGGTAATATGAGAGACGATTTGGGCCGAGCTTACCGGAAGAACAGGAGCAAGTACGTTGGCTCCTTCCAGCTTCTCGGGTTCTGTCACAAAGGTTTGCACCACGCCGTCCTTAGACGGGATGGGCTGAGGAACCAGAACAGCCTCAATCAGTCCTTTGTTAAGCAGATCCGCTAACAGAGAGTTTATGCTCTGCCTAAGATTCCTATTCTTGACTCTCATCAGGACCCCTCGTGCCATAGCGGCCCCCTTCACGCCCACCAAAGCCTCGCCACAGGATTTGGGCCTAACTTTCTCATATCGCTGGTCATCCGGGAGACAGTATCCGCGTATCTTTTACCTTCACTAGCGCTGATCCAGCGGATCCTGACTCGCTCATCCTCCAGTCCCAGAGTTTTCATAATCTCCTTTAGTATGGTGATTCTGCGTCGGGCCTTGTAATTTCCATTCACGTAGTGACAGTCACCGGGGTGACAGCCGCCCACCAGAACACCGTCCGCTCCTGCCAACAAGGCTCTAAGGACATAAGCAGAGTCTACCGATCCACTGCACATTACTCTGATGGATCTTATGTTTGGGGGATACTGCATTCTGGAAGTACCAGCCAGATCAGCCCCAGCATAGCTGCACCAGTTGCACAGAAAGCCAACAATCTTCGGTTCAAACTGACCCATCCCTATCTCCTACCTATACTTTCCGGAAAGCTAATCTTCTGGTTATCACCAGGTTTAACCGTAATGGGCAAGGTCACACCGCTGCATCCACCATAGACAGAAATTCTTTTCTGGTGAACCCTGCTTGCTGGAGCGCTCCGCTGGGACAAGCAACAGAGCAGCTTCCGCATCCCTGGCAGAGAATCTCTATCACCCTGGCCTTTTTGGTTTCCTCATCGATCTCTATAGCCTCAGAGGGACAAATGCTCGCGCATATGCCGCATCCACGGCACTGCCTTTCGTTGGTCTCGACAATAATGCTTTCCGATTCAATCTCAGGCTGGGAAAGAATAGTGCAGGCCCTCTCAGCCGCTGCCTGAGCCTGAGCGACCGTTTCATCAATAAACTTCGGTCCATGAGCCATTCCAGCCAGGAAGATCCCGCGTCTGGAGAAATCCACCGGACGAAGTTTAGCATGAGCTTCCAAGAAAAAACCGTCTTCATTGACAGGGACCTTCAGAATCTCGGCCAGCCGGGGGCTATCTTTCGGGGGAACAATAGCACAGCTCAGCACCAGAAGATCCACGCTGAAGAGAAGAGGCCTTTGGATAATGGGGTCCGTCACTTCAACCTGAAGTACCCCATCCTTCAGCTTGACCTCGGGCTTTTTGTATTCATCGTATCTCACAAAAATAATCCCTTTACTTCTGGCCTCCTGGTAAAACAACTCCTTGAAACCATAGGTTGTCATATCCCGATAGAGAATAAAGATATTGGCTCCGCTGTTCAATTCTTTTATCTTCAGAGCATTTTTCACTGCATCGCTGCAGCAGACCCGACTGCAGTACGGCCTATCCTTGTCACGAGAACCTACACATTGAATCATCACCACGGTCTTGGTCTTCATCTTCCCGGCGCTCGGCTTAGTGAGCATACCCTCTAGCTCAAGTTGGGTAACGACTCTCTCATCTTTTCCATACAAGTACTCTTGGGGCCTCATCTCCTGGGCTCCGGTGGCCAGAATGATAACTCCGTGGCCCAACGAAACTCTCCGAGGGCCAGAATCATCAGCCTGGCTAATGGTTGTGGTATAACTGCCCACATATCCTCCTACATTCTCTATTTCGGCCCCCTTGTAGACTCTTATCCGGGGATGCTTCTGGACCTGGTTGGTAAGCGAATCTCTAAAATTGGAGATATCCTTGCCCTCCAGGGTATAATGCATATTCCTGAGGTTTCCCCCAAGGCCCTTTTCCTTTTCCACCAGATCGACTTCGAACCCTTGATCAGCAACGGATAATGCTGAAACCATCCCCCCAAGACCCCCGCCGATGACGAGAGCCCTCTGGACAACTGAAGAATGCATAGCAAAAAGAGGCTGAATGAGAGCAGCTTTGGCCACACCCATCCTCACGAGTTCCTGGGCCTTCTGGGTAGCTCGCTCAGGCTCCCTCACATGAACCCAGGAACACTCTTCTCGAATGTTGGCTATTTCGAGGAGATGAGGGTTCAAACCGGCTTCCCTGACAGTTTCCTGAAAAAGAGGCTCATGAGTCCTCGCCGTTCCACAAGCCACAACTACCCGATTCAGCTGGTGCTTCCGAATGGCTTGTTTCATCCTTTCCTGGGTGCCCTGAGAGCAAGTCTTTAGATTCTCCTCAACATAGACCACTGCGGGTAGACTCCCTGCCAGCTCCGCCACCCTCGGAACGTCGACTGTCCCAGCAATGTTCGTGCCGCACCTACAGACGAAAACGCCAATCCTCGGCTCCTCGTCGCTGAAGTCTACCTCAGGAGGATAGTGCTTCTTTTCCGTTAGCTTTCCTCTCACCTCAGAAAGAAGCGAAGAAGCCATGGCAGCTGCGCCACTAGCCTGAACCACAGTCTCAGGAATATCTTTGGGGCTGCTCACGGCTCCACAGACATAAATCCCGTCCCTGGAGGTCTGGACAGGGAAGAAAGGGTCAACCCTGGCAAACCCATAATCGTTGAGCTCAATGCCTAACTTTTGAACCAGTTCTCGCGTTCCTAACGGTGGGTCGAGAGCCAGGGAAAGTACCACCAAATCGTATTCCTCCTCCCTGAGCTCTCCCTCTTCGCTCTCATATTTAATTCTTAGGTTGCTAGTCTGACGGTCCTCTTTGACAGCAGCCACTCGCGACCGACGATATTCCACACCACACTTCTTCCTGGCCCTTTCGTAATACCGATTAAAATCTTTCCCAAAGCAGCGCATATCCATAAAGTAGATATGGCAGGTCACATTGGACCCGATGCCCTCCTTGGCAATAATTGCCTCCTTGGTGGCGTGCATGCAGCACACCGACGAACAATAAGAATGACCATCTGATTTGAGATCCCGAGAACCTACGCATTGAATCCAGGCAATTCTTCGGGCAGGCTTTTTGTCTGAAGGTCTGAGCATCTGGCCTTGATATGGGCCGGAACCACTTAGGATCCTCTCGAATTGTATACCAGTGATCACATTGGGATAGATTCCCCACCCGTATTCTTTCCTTAGGTGGGGACTGAGGGTATCAAAGCCAGAGGAGAGGATAATAGCTCCCACATTAATTTCAACTTTCTCCTCCTGCATGTCATGAACAATGGCGTCGCTCTTACAAACCTTTGAACATTCCCGGCAATCAGAAGGGCAGATACTTTTGTCGATGACGAAAGATGGGGTCTGAGGATTGGGACGATAGATAGCCTTTCGCTTAACTAATCCTTGCTCGAATTCGCTGGGAACCTCTACCGGGCAAACCTTTAGACATTCCCCACAACCGTCGCATTTCTCCGTGATCACATATCGAGGAAGCCTCTTCACCGTCACCTTGAAATCCCCGGCTTCCCCTTCCACTTTTTCTATCTCGGCAGGGGTGAGCATTTCGATATTAGAATACTGGCCAAGTCCGAATCGAAGACAACCCCTAAGCTTTGGAGAAAGGATACACATGCGGCAGTCATGGGTGGGGAAAGTCTTATCCAGTTGGGACATCGCTCCTCCAATGTCGGGTTTTCTATCCACAAGATATACCTTGAATCCTGAGTCAGCCAAATCTAGGGAGGCCTGGATACCCCCAATCCCTCCTCCGATGACCATTACCGCTCCCACTTTTTTGGCCATTCCTGCTCCTCTACCTTAGCGTCCCTTCATAATGAGCGGTGAGCTGACGAGATTTGGTCTCGGGCCGAGTATAATCTGGCAGGAGAATGGGAGAGATGCGGGAAGTACGAATTCCGACTTCCTTCAGCGCCTTCTCATATCTTCTCACGTGGTCCAGAGTAATCTTTCCCAATTTGACTTTTCTGGCAGCCACAGCGGCCCTAATGCCAGCTCTGTGTCCAAAGACATTGTAGTCCAAAACCGAGTTGCCCATCAATCGGTTTCTCCCGTGGACTCCACCAGAGGCTTCCCCAGCTACGTAGAGGCCTTTTAACTTGGTCTCACACTTATCATTTATCTCCAAGCCCCCGTTCTGATAGTGGAGGGTTGGAAAAACCAGCATGGGTTCCCTGGTAATATCAATCCCGAATCTATCATACTGGCGGTACATGGCGGGTAGATCCCGCCGAATAGTTCCCTCCCCACTAATAGCCTCGATCAAAGGGGAATCCAACCAGACCCCCACTTTGCCCGTGGGGGTCTTTATACCATTCTCCGTTTCCGTACATTCTCTAATGAAGGACGCGGTTTCCACATCCCTGGGCTCAAGAGGAAAGACAAAGAGCTGGCCATGTTTGTTCACAGGCTGGCCTCCCAAGCCTCTGACCTTTTCGGTAATGAGAAAACCTACAATTTGCTCAGGATACACAGCTCCCGTGGGGTGATACTGGACTGCGTCCATATAGAGAAGATTAGCACCAGCCCGGTAACCGAGAACCAACCCGTCAGCAGTTGCCCCATAATGGTTAGTGGTGGCAAAATCTTTTATATGAAGCCTCCCATACCCGCCAGTAGCAATGATAGTGGATTTTGCTCGAACAATTTCGTATTCCTCTGTTTCAAGATTGTAGAGAAGGGCCCCTGCAACTTGAGCCTTGTCATCCATGAGAAGTTCCACGGCAGGAGAAAATTCTATTACCTCGATATCCTCTGGATGATTCCTCACCTCGTCTCTTAAGACCCTCATAATGGCAGCCCCGGTGTAGTCTCTGGCCGAGTGTATCCTCCTGCGGGAGGTCCCTCCTCCCAGTTTGGTTACCATGTTACCATCAGAGTCCTTGTCAAACATAACCCCCAGATCTTCCAGCCATCTTATTATTCCCGGCGCATCCGTGGTCAGCGCTCTCACCAGTTCTGGTTTATTGTCAAAGTGCCCACCACCCATCGCGTCCAGATAATGAATCAGAGGAGAATCGTTGGGATTCACAGCTGCCTGGACCCCTCCCTGGGACATCATGGAATTGGCATCGCCCATCCGGAGCTTGGTAGCCATTATGAGCTTTGCCCCGTTTTCCCTGGCCAAAAGTGCCGCAGCTGCCCCTGCTCCTCCGCCTCCTATCACTAATACATCGGTGTCGTAATCTATTCTGGAAAGATCGAAATCATCAGGATTGATACGAGAATGTGACTCCAGAAGAATAGCTACTTCAGAGGTAATTTTTTCTCCTTTGTTTGCTCCAACCCTTATCTCTCTCACCGCATCAGGTTTATAGTCGGGGTGAAAGTCTTTCAGAACTTCTTCCCTTTCTTTGGCACTCATGAGCGGGAATACCTTCTCACCGGATCTTGCAATCTTGAGCCTGGCCGCCCTGGTCCTCTCCACCTTCTCTAAAGATTCTCTCATATAGTCCGGGTACATAGTCCAATTCCTCGTGAAGGTACGTTATCTCAGTTATCCTGATTCAATATCCCTCGCATCGTAACGCCTGCTCAAAGTTTCCCTGTTCGCTCTCATAAGCTCCTGCATCCCTTGCTCATATTTGCCCTCTTTGATTTCCTCTATCCGTTTTTCCAGGTGAGGGCCCTTTTTGCTGAGATACTTTCCGTATAACCTGCGCCCTAAGAGAGCCATATTGTACTGTACCATCTCCGCCGGACAGCGCATAGCACAGATACCACACATAATGCAGTCAAAGGAAAGATCCGCTAGCTTAGCTATATCACCGCGAATAGCTGCTTGAATATAGTCCATAACCTCTATATTCTGAGGGCAGACCTTGGTGCAGCTATTGCAGGAAAGACATCTCATGACCTCTGGATAAACGCTCTGTATAGCGGAAATCGAGGGCTGAAGTTCCTTGATGTCGTATATGGGTTTATTGGCCGGGGTAAAGGGGATTTGAGCAACATACATTTCAGGCTCAACCACGGTTTGACAGGCAAGACCTGCTTTTAGCTTGTAGTCATCAGCGTTGCGATAGACAGTAACGCAGGCACCACAAAAACCCTCCCTGCACCCTGCTCCTCGTTTGAGTTGATATCCTGCATACTCCATGGCCGTCATGATAGTAAGATCCCCGGGTACCCGGTACCTCTTACCCATAATATAGACAGGAATGAGTTTTGCCTGGGTCGTCTCACTGTTTTTGCTGGAAAATACTCTATCTTTCCTCATACTCATATAGGCCTCACTTTGATTAAGACCTTCTACGTTCCCGCAGCAACTTCCACCATTTCCACAATCTGTCTTTTGGTAAGGTTTCTCTGCTGCACCGCCCCAGAAGGACAGGCTGCCGAACAGGCACCGCAGCCCTCACAGATGACCTCGTTGACCCTGGCTATTCTTCTGCGAGGATCAAGTTCTATGGCCTCATAGACACAAGTTTCTATGCATTGACCGCATCCCCGGCAAATCTCCTCATCCACCGTCGGTGCTATTGGCTCATGATAAAGGTGATCTTTGGAAAAAAGAGCTATTACTTTGCTAGCAGCTGCTGAGGCTTGAGCCACTACTTCTGGTATATCCTTGGGTGCCTGGGAGGCACCAGCCAAAAAATAGCCAGCAGTCAGGCTTTCTACCGGGCGAAGTTTGGGATGAGCTTCACTGAAGAATCCATACTCGTCTGTGGCCAGCCTCAGTTTCTCGGCTAGCTGCTTAGCTCCCTTGCTGGGTACCATGGCCGTGGCTAGAACCACCATGTCGGCTGAAATTTCAATCTTTCTCCCAGTAAGAGTATCAGCTCCCCAAACCTTTAGCGCATTGCCATCTTTGAATATTCGAGACACCCTTCCCCTCAAATAGAGAATGCCATCCTCTTCTATTCCCCTTTGAAGAAACTCCTCATAACCCTTTCCACTACATCGCGTATCCATGTAAAATACGTAGGCCTGCCCATCGGGAACAGCATGTTTGTATAGCATAGCCTGCTTTATGGTATACATGCAGCAGACTTTGGAGCAATAGGGATAATGATGTTCGGGGTCTCGGGAACCTGCACATTGAACAAAAACCAACTCCTTAGGAACCTTTCCATCGGAAGGTCTTCTCACCTCGCCCTGGGTGGGTCCGGTAGGAGCGAGAAGTCTCTCGATCTGAAGTCCATCAATAACATCTTCATACCTGCCGTATCCGTACTCCCCGATCCTGGCCTTATCCATGAGATCGTACCCTGTGGCAATAATGATAGCTCCCACATTTTCTTCCACAAAAGACTCTTTCTGATCAAAAACAATGGCCCCTACCGAACAGCTCTTGACGCAGGCGCGGCATGTGGCCTTGGTAAAGTAAAGACAGTTTTCTCTATCAATGACCGGCTTGTTAGGCACAGCCTGAGGAAACAAAGTATAAATGGCCTTTCTTTGGCCCAAAAGCGCATGAAACTCTGATGGTACTTTTACTGGACATTTTTCTATGCACTGCCCGCAACCTGTACATTTATCGGGGTCCACGAAAGAGGCCCTCCTCCTGATCTTGATCTTGAAGTTACCTAAGTATCCCGAGACATCTTCTAGTTCTGAGTAAGCCAGGATCTTTATCTTCGGATGCTGGCTGACTTGAACCATTTTCGGGGTTTCGATGCATTGAGGACAATCTAGAGTGGGGAAGGTTTCGGAAAGCTGGGCCATGCGCCCACCTATGGACTGATTCCTCTCCAACAGGAGGACCTCATACCCACTATCGGCGATATCAAGGCTAGCCTGAATTCCAGCAATGCCTCCACCAATCACTAAAGCTTTCTTGGTCAAGGGTAGGACCAGGGGAGTGAGAGGATGGTTCAGCTTGAGTTTTTCAACCATAGTCTTTGTGTTTCTGGCTGCTTTTTCCGTAGCCGCTTCTCTATCTTTGTGGACCCAGCTACACTGCTCCCTTATGTTAGCAATCTCACACAAATAGGGATTCAGACCAGCCTGAGCGACTGCATTACGAAAGGTGAGCTCATGCATGGTAGGAGAACAAGCCGCTACCACCACCCCCTCTAAGCTCTTCTCTTTGATAATCTTCCTCAGCATCTTTTGCCCAGGATCAGAGCACATATATATGTAGTCTGTGGCATACGATACCCCGGGGTACATCTTCATCTCGTCCGTTAGCTTGTCGATGTCCACCACCCCGGCAATATTCAATCCACAATGACAGACAAAAACTCCTATTCTCATCATGAGCTTTTTCCAGAAACAGGGATCCCACCCTCGAGAAGTGGGCGAGGATCTACAAAATTCAAGTCAAAATGGCATGTTTCGACATCGAGCCCGAGGGCAAGACTCAGAAGTTGAGTGAAGTAGAACACAGGAATTCTCTCAAAGCCGCTGAATTTGTCCTGAACTTTCTTCTGTCGAGAATCTAAGTTGAAATCGCACAGGGGACAGCTGAGCGCTACAGCTTCAGCTCCGTGCTGGAAGGCAGAGGTAAGAATGGTATGAGCTCTTTCCGTCACCAAACCAACATTGGTAATGGTGTGATAAGATCCACAACACTCAGTCTTATAGGGATAATCGATTACTTCGGCTCCCAGGGCTTCGAGGAGTTCTTCCAATAGATGCGGCTGTTCCGCGTCATCCAGAGCCACTCCCCGGGGACGCACCAAAAGACAGCCATAATAGGGAGCAACTCGCATTCCTTCAAGAGGCCGCGTGACTTTTTTCCTCAAGGCCTCCCATCCAACCTCATCCCTCAGAATCTCTATGAGGTGGGTAACCTCGACGCTGCCATCGTAGTCTACCTCTTCCCGATACATGAACTGATTGATTTTGTCCAATTTCTCAAAATCGGCCTTGACCAGTTCATTCGTCTGCTTCAAGGTGTTGTAGCACATAGAACAAAGAGTGGCTACCCTGCTCGCTCCCTCCTCTTTTACCCGGATAAGGTTCCTCACGGGAGCTAGATGATGCATCAAATCATCGGTGGCTAAAGAATATACAGTCCCACAGCAGTTCCAGCGGGGAAGCTCCACTAGATCCACCCCCAGGACCTTGAGGGAGGCCAACGCAGAGTCTTCAAAATTCCTGGCCATAGTCTTCAGAGTACAACCCGGGAAATAAGAGATTTTCATTCTCTCCTCCGGAAACTAGGAGGTGAATTTACGAAAGCCGCTAACCAAAGCTATCTGTGGAAGCTCACCCAGAATTGACCGAGGAATCTCTAAAGGGTTCACCTTATCCACATTCTTCCTCAGAACCATAACTCTCAGAGCTTCCATGATCTTGGCCAGATCCACACCTTTGGGACAGCGAGTCTCACACGCAAAACAGGAAGCGCAAAGCCAGATGGCTTTGGACCTCAGGACCTCTTCCTCCTGGCCCAGCTGCACCAGACGAAGAATCTGACTGGGTAGAATATCCATTTCCGAGATGCTAGGGCAACCGGCGGCGCATTTGCCACACTGATAGCAGGCATAGATGTTTTGGCCAGATAGTTCACTGACCCTGGCTAAGAAAGGCCCTCTCACGTCCCTGGCCTGAATTGCGATCCTCATTTGACCATTTCCCCGTTTCAATCTTCTCACCGGGTCCTCCCCGCTCAAAAGAGGACGATCCCACTCCATTTTCCTCCTGAAGCCCTCCTACCTCAAAAATAGACAGGTATATGTTTAGTTTCCCTTCTTGGGATGTTTTGCTATTTCCTCTCTTAGCCACTTGAGGGCGTCTTCCCCTTGCATGAGACTCTTAACCTGGGAAGAGTCGCTCATCTTGATCTTAAAGAGCCACCCTTTTCCATAAGGGTCCTTATTCACCAGGGCAGGCTCATCCTCGACCTCCTCATTCATGTCGGTTATTTCTCCGGAGACCGGCGCATAGAGCTTACCCAACCACTTGCCCGTCTCATAAGAGCCCACGGCTTCGTCCTGCTTGACTTCGTCTCCCTCTTCAGGCATTTCTATGTAGCTTATCTCGCCAGCTAGCTTCTGAGAGAAATCATTCAGACCGACAATTGCCTCCTCACCCTTAACTCTTGCCCACATATGCTCCTTGTGGTAGTAAAGCTTGTCTGGCACATCATATTCTCCTAGCTTGGCCATCTCATACCTCCTCATCACTTAGTTCTTGCGCCTATATTTCCTTATCCCCTCCTCATAGAGGTCGTTCCCCAGAATATCATTGGCTACAACCACCCGAAAATCCTTAACTTCCAGCACTCTCAGAGCTTCTGTTCCCAAATCCGCATAGGCCACTATTCGAGAGGACCTAACGTATCTGGCTATCAGAGCGGCTACGCCCCCCACGGCAGCAAAGTAAACCGCTTTGTATTTCTTCATCGCTTCCACAGCTTCCCTGCCCCGGGGACCCTTACCAATCATTCCCTTGAGTCCTGCCTTCATTAAAGCGGGAGCGTAAGGGTCCATTCGATAGCTGGTAGTGGGACCACAAGACCCTATGGGAGTCCCTGGTTTGGCAGGAGAGGGACCTACATAATAGATGACCTGTCCTTTGACATCAAACGGTAGATCCTTCCCCTTTTCCAGTAAACAAAGTAGCCTTTTATGGGCAGCATCTCTACCCGTATAAATGACCCCGCTAAGAAGAACCTTATCCCCAGCCCTCAGGCTGACGAGCTCTCCTTCCTTCAACGGTGTGCGTAGCCTAATTGTCCCTGACATAAGCCAGCCCCTTCTTCTTACCTACCAATTACACACCAAAATATTCAAGGGAAACCTTGCCCTTGAAAGCTGTAATCTCGCTTATTATCGCACTCAGAGAACGACGTTTTTGTGTCTTGCTGCATGGCACTGAATATTTACTGCCACGGGAAGAGAACCTATGTGACACGGGAAGCTTTCTATGTGAACGGCGAGAGCAGTCACCCTTCCTCCCAGTCCCATAGGCCCAATCCCCAAATCGTTTATCTTCTCTTTGAGTTCTCTCTCCAGAGAGGCAAAACGAGAATCGGCACTGTGTTTGCCCAACTCCCTTAGAAGGGCTCTTTTGGCAATTTCAGCACATTTCTCAAAAGTCCCACCAATCCCCACTCCCACAATAACAGGTGGGCAGGGATTTCCTCCTGATTTTTCCACACACTCTACCACAAAATTCTTTGCTCCCTCAACGCCATCAGCAGGTTTCATCATTCTGATGGCGCTCATGTTTTCAGAACCCACACCCTTGGGAGCGACGGTTATCCTTAATCTGTCGCCAGGAACCATCCGAAGATGAATAATTGCAGGAGTATTGTCCTCAGTATTTTTCCGATCAAAGAGGGGATCATTGACCATAGATTTGCGCAGATACCCCTCCCTGTAACCCTGACGTACTCCTTCGTTTATAGCTTCAGTAAAATCTCCTCCCACTAGCTGAATCTCCTGTCCCAATTCCACAAAAAAAACTGCGACGCCGGTATCCTGACACATGGGAACGCGCTGTTTGCTCGCAATTTCAGCGTTTTCCAGAATTTGCTCTATGATCATCTTGCCCGTGGATGACTCCTCTATCTTTAGGGACTCTTCCAGGGCCCTCTGAACATCATCTCCTAAATCGAAATTAGCCCCCTGACAAATATTTCGAACCGCCTCTATGATAGTGTCCACATGAATCTGTTTCATTTGAGGAATTACTCCCCCTTTTTCATTTCGAGAAAACGGAGTATATTGTCCTTGGCGTTTCGGCTGTGCTGCCTGAGCAGTTCCTCTTCTTCGTCAGCATCTCCTTTCAGCATGGCCTTAATTACTGTCTCATGTTCCTCAAGAGATTTCTTGGCCCGACCGGGTACGGAAAAAGACTCCAGCCTTCCCAACCTGATCTGATTGTCTAGATTACTCATCAGACGAATTAGTCTCTCATTTTTCGAAAGCTTCACCAAAAGATGGTGGAAGGCTGTGTCTACCCTGATGAACGGATCAAGATCTCCTTTCTCCATGGGAGCCTCACACTCTTTATGGATACGGGTTAGTTCTAGAAGTTTGTTCCTGCTGAATCGAGGTAGAGCTAACCTCATGGCAAGGCCCTCCAGGGTTTCTCTCAGCTGGTATATTTCTTCCACATCTTTAGAGGAGATATTGGCTACAAAGGTACCGTAGCGGGGAATGATCTCCACCAATCCCTCCCTTTCCAACTTGTTTATGGCTTCTCTCACCGGGGTTCTACTAACGCCCAACTGATCTGCCAAATCTTCCTCCCTGAGTTTTGTACCTAGTTCCAGCTGATGGCCGAGGAGTCTCTGTTTGACTAGCTCATAAACAGCTTCACTCAAATTGGGACGGTTATTTAGCCTGGGCGGTCTTGGTAGTTTAAACTGCATGTTCCTGGGTAAGAAATTCTTGTTTGCTTTCACTCATCGGCATCTAACTTGAAATTCGGATGATTGAAAGCACCGTCGCGTCTTGTATACATTATACAACATTCTCTTGGTCCGTCAAGTCGCCTATCCCTTGCCTACTAGGATACTGGACACTTTCAGACAAACGCGATAGGAGTTTTTACTTCAAGAAGGTATGAGAGGTTTGCAAGAGAGGCAGGAAATCCCCTAGGATAGTGGGAAATTTAAGTCAAGTCCGTTTTTCGCGGCTTTTTCTACAAGAGAAGAAGAATTCTTATTCTAGATCCTCTTCCTGTTTTGCTTTTGCCTCCCCTAACCTTTGCTTCTGTGTCGCCAGAACCTTGAACAGAATATCAGGGGTACTTGCTAATTCTTTCTTATAAATCTCTACAATCCTTTCAATCTTGGTTATACTTTGGGGAATCCTCAAGGTAAATTGTTTTAAATAATCATCTTGGGTATAATCCTTACTTAGTACCTCTTTGAACAACTTTTCAAGGTCCTCATGCTTTGGGAAAAAACCAATAGGGGTTTTGATGGCTCCTACTTCATTATGAACCCTTAGTTCCATCCATTTAAGCCATACCCGCTTATCATGCATTCCAGTCAGATAGTCGCCCTTTTCATCCTTCAAAAAATAGTTCACTCCGAAGATGATGGGAGGTTTCTCTAGATCTTTTGCAAATTCTAAATGGTTCTCAATATATTTTCCCATAGGTATAGACAAGAAATCCAAATTTGCCATTAGATTAAATCTTCTTATCCCTTCTTTTCCCAAAGTAGCAGCAGTGGTTTCTGACTCCAAACAGCTAGCAACCGTTATTACCCCATGTCTCCAATCAAAACTCTCAAATACGGGTGGCCAGGTATCTGAATCTCGACCTCCATAGATTATTCCCCTAATTTCAACCCCGTTTGGGTTTTCCAATTCGGGATCACAGTTCTTCAAACCTCTTAATGTAACAGTGTATCTTGCATTGTGATGGGCAAAAGGAACCGGATTCTTCTTTTCATCAAGCTTTCCCTCAAACCATCTTCCTGAGAAATTCATTCCTTCGTGGGGAGGTACTCTTCCATCACCCTGCCAGAAAGGAATCCCGCCTTTGGCCAAAACGTTAGAAAAAATAACCTCACCTGGATTGGTTAATGCTTCCCAAATCAAAGGATCATCTTTTGAGTTTACATCTCTAATTATTCCAAATATTCCTCTTTCTACATTTACAGCATAAACTTCTTTGTCTTTCTTCCTTAAATAGGCAATATCATCTCCCAGGATACTCTCACCCCTCATCATACAGGTGGAAGTCTTACCACAGAAGCTTGGGAAGGCGCCGGTAAAATAAGTCTTTCTCTTGTTAGGGCCGTGCCCTGCCATAACAAGCATATGTTCGGCAAGCCATCCTTCCTTGTCTGCTTTTCTTATCGCCAGTCTCAAAGAGAGTTTCTTTAAACCTACCGTATTCCCAGCATACTGAGTATTGACGCTGTAGACTAGGGAATCGAGAAAATCTATATAAACCCTTCTTTTATCTATATTCTTACTGACATTTCCTTCTACCTCACCTGCAGAGTGCACATACTTGAAAAACTCTATTTTCTGTCCTTTTCTCTCAAACACTTCATAGGCGGGCCTATAGAGGATATCTTCCGAATGAGCTACATAAGCAGAATCGGTAATTTGCACCGCATAGATAGAAAAATCGGAGTTTACCGGCCCCAAAGAAAGAAACAAAACAAACATCTTCTTTCCTTGCATAATATTCTTTAGCAACTCTTGAATCTCGTCCAATCCTTCTTGCCTGGGTATGGAATTAATGCCACTACCTAAATCCAACTCCTTGGTTACCAGAAACTTTGTATTTTCCTTGTCCCTTGCCTGGTCAAAGCAGTGATCGAAATGAATGGTGTGCCCATCTATTCCAAGTGAGGCTTCCTCTCCCAGTTCCTTGGCTTTCTCTCTTATATACCGAACATCCTCCAAAGAATCAGTCCGCACAAAGACTGAAGAAGGATTGCAGAGCTCCACATATTCGGCAAGAAAACTATCCAGTTTCGGATTATTTAGTTGCGTAAGTTTCACATAGTTTTCTTTGCCACACTTAGCTCTAAGAATCTCAGCATATCTCTCATCCATTTGCCTGCCCCCCTTTTTTCCTGAAAGCGTCAACCAAACAAAAACCCTCGAGGTTCCTCTTTCTTCCAGGGGAACTAGGAAACCCGATTTTCGTATTCCCTGCGGCTCTTCCCTGGCTCCACAAGGGGTTCTTGTCCGAGTCTTCCGATTACTATTTCTGTCTCTTGTACTCTATACCCAAGAAAAAGGTTAGTCAAATATTGGCCCGTATTGACAGCATCAAGGTTTGGATTATATTGGACTATACTGGATTACCAAGGACCATTGGTCTTCCACCAACAAAACCCAAAGTGGACCGTAATAGAAGCTGGCCTTACTTTTGAGAAGTTCGGGAGTCATCGTGGCTCATAAGCAGTGAGACATAGAGGATGTGGAGGTGAGCTTACAAGGAAATGAAAAGTGCAAAGATAGGTTTTATTGGAGCAGGCAGAATGGGAGAGGCCCTCATAAGAGGGATACTTCGAAAAAACCTGGTTCTTCCCCAAGATCTGTGGATATGTGATAAGGTCGAGGAGAAGCTCACATCTCTCAAGCCGCTTAAGGTGAAAATTTCATCTGGCGTGAAGACCATGGTAAGCAAGGTAGATACCATATTCATCGCTGTCAAACCCCAGGACATAGATTCTGTGCTGGAAGAACTCAAGAATGAGGTCAAATCTTCCCAGCTCATCATCTCCATCGCTGCCGGTGTCACTACATCTTATGTTTCCCGCAAGTTGGGTGAAAAGGTTCCGGTGGTGAGAGTTATGCCCAACATAGCATCTCTTGCTGGAGAAGGAATTTCAGCTATCTCCGGTGGAGAAAGGACAGGGAGAAGGTACGTCGAGATGGCCAAGGAAATTCTGGGAAGTGTGGGCGAAGTCATAGAAGTCCCAGAAGACAAACAAGATGCTGTCACCGGACTGAGTGGAAGTGGACCCGCATACATTTATGCGGTTATGCAGGGTCTCATCGAGGGAGGAGTAAAGGTAGGCCTTGAGAAAAGGACAGCCTCCAAACTAGCTATACAGACAGCCTTAGGGGCAGCAAAGCTGGCCAAAGAAAATAAGGCTTCTTTAGAGGACCTCAAGAGTTGGGTTACCTCCCCCGGGGGAACGACCGCCCAGGGACTCAAGGTACTGGATAAGGCAGGTCTGAAGGATTGTCTCGCTCAAGCGGTGAGTGAGGCCACCAGGCGGGCAAGAGAACTCGGCAGATAGCTAGAGGCTTCAAGGCACGACTTTCCCTTGCTCCACAGGAACGGATTTTCCCGTCTTCGACGGTAAGCATGTCCCGAATGTCACTTCAGAAAAATGTGCCTCGAAACGAGCAAGAACAAGGCTCAAAGTGTAAGAGGAAGGTCCCCGGCAGGTTGCCAGGCGCAATAATGAACAGACAGGAAATAACCAAATCACTGAGAAAAGTAGTGGTCAAAGTCGGATCTGCCGTGATCTTCGAGAAGGACATGGGCCTAGATCGCCAAAGAATCAGAAGTATTGCTACAGATGTCGCAAAGCTAGAGCGCTCAGGTAAAGAGGTCGCGCTTGTCACTTCAGGCGCGATCAGAGTGGGACTGCGTGCTTTGAGAGGACTCAAGGAAGATGACTCTTTAGAAATTCCTTCTAAGACAGCTGCTGCTGTGGGCCAATGTCAACTCCTTCGTGCTTACGCCGAGGAGTTTGAGCGGGTGGGCTTTCAAACAGCACAGATTCTTCTCATCAGATCAGACGTTTCTCACCGCCAAAGGGGCTCGGACCTGCGTGGCGTAATCTGTCAACTTTTTCCCCTACACGTGATACCCCTTGTCAACGAGAATGACGTCATTCTAAAGGAAGATACCAGGGAACGGGTGCGTGAGAACGACAAGCTAGCTTCTCTTGTAGGTGCCAAGATTGGTGCTGACGCAGTGATTCTGCTTTCTGACGTGGAAGGCCTCTATACTGGTGACCCCTCTCAGGAAGGCTCCCAACGATACGGTCTGATACGGGAGATAACCGACAATATGGAAAGGCAGGCCAGAGATGCCAGGGGCGGTGAGGGCAAAGGGGGAATATGGCAGAAGCTACAGGCAGCCAAAGCTGCAGTCAATAGCAACATGATATGTATCGTAGCCAATGGTCGTATCGAGGGGGTTTTGGTTCGGATTATGGCCGGAGAGGATATAGGCACTATGTTCCTCCCCTCCAAACCGGAGAGGAGAGAACCCCATCGAGATTCCGAAGGTGCCCTGCAGGCTCAAATTGTGGTGGATCAAGGTGCCAAGAAGGCTATTCTTGGGAGTAGGAAAAGCCTACTTGCAGCGGGGATTATTGAAGTAAGTGGACATTTTCCTGCTGGCGCAACAGTGTCCGTGGTGTCCGAAGATAGGCAGGAGATCGCCAGAGGCCAGACCAACTATTCCTCCACTCAGATCTACAATCTTAGGAGAAAGCACTCAAAAGTGCTGAGGGATATCTACGGCAACAGCGCTCCAGAGGAAATCATTCACAGAAACAGCATGACAATAGCAAGAACCTGGACTCCCAATGTTCTTGCGGAATAGATGGAGGGTAATCTTTTGGACATAAAAAAGTCTGTACTTGCTAAAGCCATAATAGCACGCAAGGCGGCACGAGCGCTTTCCACCATTCCCAGTCGAGAGAGGAATGAGTTCGTTTGTCAGGCTGCCGCTGCACTAGTGGCAGCAAAGAAAGAAATACTAAGAGAGAATCAAAAGGACGTTCAGTGTGCTCAGCAGCAAGGATTATCCAGAGCATTCATTGATCGTCTGGCCCTGAACGAGAAACGCATCGAGGAGATGGCTGCAACTCTTCATGAGATTGCCGAAATGCCGGATCCTGTGAACAGGATTACTGCGGGATGGCGGCGACCCAATGGCCTTATGATTGAGAAAGTGACAGTTCCCATCGGGGTAATCGGTCTGGTTTACGAATCTCGCCCCAATGTGACTGCTGATGCGGCAGGCTTGTGCATAAAATCAGCCAATGCTGTTATACTCAGGGGAGGAAGTGAGGCTCTTAACTCAAATCTGAAGATATGCGGACTCCTGCAGCAGGTGGCCTCTGTGTGCCATCTCCCCGAGGGCTGCGTACAAATGATCGAGACTACGGACAGGAAGGCGGTCGAGGAACTGTTAAGGCTTGACAAATACATAGATGTGGTGGTTCCCCGGGGAGGCAAGAGCCTAATAAGTGCGGTAACAAAGATGGCAAGTATGCCGGTCATTAAACACTATGAAGGCGTCTGCCACACCTACGTAGACTCCGAGGTAGACCTGGATTTAGCCTATCGAGTGTGCTTAAACGCCAAAGTGCAGAGACCCGGGACGTGTAACGCCATGGAGACACTACTCGTTCACAAAAATGTGGCCCCCTCTTTTCTGCCCAAAATGGCGAAGCTACTGGAGGATGCAGGAGTAGAAATACGCGGTTGCGGTGCTACCCGCCGCATGATTCCCTCTGCCCTGGAGGCAAAAGAAACAGATTGGGCTACCGAATACCTTGACCTCACTCTGTCTGTCAAGATTGTCCAGAGTCTCACCGACGCCATCGAGCATATTCAAAAATATGGATCTGGTCATTCTGAAGCCATTCTGACCAAATCGTACGATGCCGCGAGGCGCTTCACCCAAACAGTAGATGCCTCAGCTGTTTTCATGAACACATCCACGCGGTTCAATGATGGTTATCAGTTTGGTCTCGGCGCAGAGCTTGGAATAAGCACAGGCAAGCTGCATGTCCGTGGTCCTATGGGGCTTGAGGCACTGGTTACCTACAAGTACGTAGTCTATGGGGATGGCCAAATTCGAGAGTAAGCTCGGCTAGTTCTTCTAAGAATTCACCAGGATCTTTTCTACTCCTAGCGATATGGCCTCTTGGACTAACATCTTAATCTCGTTGACCGAGAGATGGCCGGTGGCCAGAATTATGCCAGCATGGGCTATTTCCTCAAAAACTTCCTTAAGTACAGAGGAAATCTTACCTTTCTCATCTATGATGCGAACATCTTTCCCCGGCCTCTTTCCTTCCAAACTCCTAAGAAGAGGACCTACTTTGGAACTGCTCAGCTTCTTTCGATGATTCTGGGCAGAAATGGTGGGCATCCATTTTCCTCGGGATGATATCGGGTAGGGAGTGTATGTGGGTATCGATAGCACCCTGGCACAGCTCGGCTGCTAGGTCCATGCTATCCTCCTTCAAGAAAGATCTTCAGCCTCCATCGTAGCAAGGAAATGGCTAGACATCAAAAAAGTTACCATATGAATGAAAGAACGCCGCGGGTGCGACTAGAGAGACCACGAGCACATGTCTTCGGATACGAGGCCAATGCGACCAATTTTACCAGTAGTCCATCCACTAGTCACAAATGACCTTTCTCTCCTTGACTAGTCCATGGGGAAGGAACCTTAGGATAATGATGAGCAGGAGACCGTAGATCATGGCACGAATTGCCGACATCTTAACAGCATAACTTGAGGGAACCTCGATAAATCTGGTAAATTGATCGGCAAATACGAGTAGAAACATTCCCAGTATTACTCCTTTGCTATTTGCCTTCCCTCCAATCACTACAGCAAAAAGTACAGTGAAAGTCACCAGCAAATTGAACATATCCGGAGTGACTAGGGTCATATACATGGCATACATGGCCCCCGCTACGCCCATAAAAATGGAGCTCACAACAAACGCCTTCATCTTGAAGGAGGAGACCTTCTTGCCCGCCGAGAGGCAGACAGTTTCGCTTTCCCTGATTCCCTTTAATACCCTTCCAAAGGGTGCTTTGGCCACTCTTCCTAGCACGAAATAGGTAACTATTAGGACCACAACAACCATAAAGAAGAACAGATAGTTGTAGAAATAAGCGCTGACCCAACCAGCCATGGGCTGGGGTATGCTGAAAAATCCCACTGCTCCGTTGGTTAGCCATCTCTCATTTAACAACGTATACCCTACAATTTCTGCAAATGCAAAGGTAACAATGGCAAAATAATGACCTTTCAATTTTAGAGTGGGTAGTCCTACCAAGTAGGCCACCACAGCAGCAGCAGCCCCCGCGCCAATCACGCCAAGTATCGGTGACAGCCCCAGGCCAAACCTGTAAGAATCCTCTGCCAGCGGAGGATGAGTCGTCAGGATAGTATAGGTGTATGCTCCTATGGCGAACCATGCCACCGTACCAAAATTCACCATTCTGGTGTAACCGTACTGGATATTATATGCTACGGCAACAATACCGTATATTGCACCCAGAGTAGCCATCGCTACCAAAAAATCTACCCATTCCATTATTTTCCTCTCCCTTTATTCTGAAAAAATCCCTTTTGGTTTTAACAACAATCCAATTATTATTATTGCAAAAGCCAAGGCAGGCCGATAACCGGAAGGGAAAAAGAGAACCCCCACGTCCATAGTGATCCCTACTATGAAAGCGGCGATCATAATCCCATAGATATTTCCGAGACCCCCCAGGACTGCAACCGACATGATAACCATGGTTTGATGCCAACCCATGTCAGGACTAATGTTCCCAACCACTCCGAGCAAGATACCCGCGAGTCCGGCTGTTACTCCGTTTAACAACCACACCAACGTAGAAAGAGAATCCAGATTAACACCTTTGGTTAGTGCTAGGGGACGATTGCTGGATACTGCTCTAAAAGCTTTACCGAGCTTCGTCCTTTGTAAGAAAAGGTGCATAACGATGATACTCACCACCCCTACCACAATAACGGCCATAAAATCTTTGGATATAAGACGAAAGCTACCCAGTTTTGTCATTCTATATATAGGAAGACCCAAACTATGAACATCCGGACCACCCAGATACTCTATCACCCCATTGAGGAAAATTCCTACTCCGCACGAAGTAATAATAACAGTGACAACTGCAAACCGGAGAATCGGCTTGAAGAAAACTTTGTAGATGAGAAGTGCTGCTAATGCGGTGATTGCGATAGCCAAAATAGCAGCAATGACAAAGTTAAGACCTAGAATATTGTAACAGAGCCACATGCTGTACGCTCCAATTGCTATCAGCTGACCATGGCTAATATTCACGAAGCCGTCTAATCTCTCTACCATAGTAAATCCCAACGTTCCCAGAAGGAGTATGCTGCCTGTTACGATACCATACAAAACATGTTGAATTATTGAGCCAACCATGATCGTTACCTCATTACCTGTCGTTTCCAAGGGGGGGGTAAGCCACCATGAGAGCCCACCCCCCGTTTGTAGATTTCAAATTTAGCTTAAGGACCCCGCTGGATAATATTTCACCAACACTCCCTCTCCTTCTGCATCGAACACATACTTAGCGTATCCCCCGGCTACATTCCCATATTCGTCAAAATCAACCGGACCGGACGCACCCTCATAGTTAATCTCTTTTCCTAACATGAGTGCCGCTTTTCCTTCTTCAATTGTACCAACAACCACTCCCGGAGGATTTGCTACTCTGCGCATATTCTTTGCCATTGCTTCACCAGAAGCTTCTCCTGCGGCTTCAAGAGCTAGAAGAAAGATAGCCATGGCATCATAGCAGTTAGCAGCACCATAGCCTAACTCTCTGCCCGTGAAATTCCTGAACTTCGCCTGAAAGATCTGGAAGGGTATAGTGTCTGGATCAGAAGCTATGAACGTATAATACACCCCTTCGAGATTCCTTGGCCCTACGAGATCAACAAACTGTTTTGAGTCGCTGACATCGCTCCCGCAAACTAACTTGCCGCCGTAGCCTGCTCGTCGCCATTCCCTTATGATAACGGAAGTGACATCCATATCTGCAGATACTAACACCACTTTTGGATTTGACTTAAAAGCCAAGTCTATCGAAGACATATAGGTCGCCTGTCCGGCATTGACAACCACTTCTTCCAGTATCCGCCCTCCCTGGTTCTCGTATGCTTCCTTGAAACCTCTGGCAACACTCAATGTCCCTTCATCATTCTGCGTTATCAAAACAGCTTCCTTTGCACCCAGCTCCTCAAGAATGAAAGCTGCATTCACCAAGCCCTCATACGAGTCTGAAGGAGCGGTTCGATACTGATATACCCCGCCGGTTTTGTCCAATCGGCTGCTTCCGGAAACACCAGAAATCACAGGGACTTTGTTTTTCTCAGCATAATCCATGATACCAACCACAACACCAGAGGTAGGTCCGTAAATGGCAATAACCTTGTTAATGGGGATGAGCTTCCTTGCCGCTTTAACACCTTCTTCGGTATCGGTCTCACTATCCTCAACAAACAATCTTACTTGCCGACCAAAAACTCCCCCCATTCTATTCATGTCTTCTATGGCCAGCTCAGCTGCATTTAGCCAGTCAGGTCCGTAGGGACTTAGAGGTCCAGAAAGAGCTACAATAGCCCCTATACGAACTTCCTCTTCTGCGGCCTGAGAGATACTGGCAGACACACCGACTGCCAACATGAAACTCAGGGAAACCACCAACATCTTTGTCAAGAAAGTTCTCTTTTTACTCATACTTTTCCTCCTTATGTAGCGAGATGGTTTGTTTCTCACCCTAACTCCCAAGAACAATTGTTCCACCTTCTTTGAAAGATTCTTTTATCTCGGGTTGGACTCGGCTGCCCGCCTAGATCTTGCCTCTCAATGCAGTCCATTCAGGGCCTCACATCCACTAACTAACTGTCATCACCTCCTTGCTCGGTTTTGGCCCATATTTTGTACCTGTGAAGAGGCGCGCAGTTTGCCCGGTTCTGCTTTGACAACCACTGGGGTAAACACGACTGCTGCTTTAAAAAGAAGCCTGCATTACTACTCTTGGAAAAAGACTGCTCGCACAATGTGATATGCTCTCTTTGCCTCAACACCCAACTATTCTACGCCTCTACGCCTATTGCTTACCCAAGACCAAATCCTGGAGTTTTCTATTGCCGAGCAATTCCTCTGGAGTTCCTTGGAAGGTAATCTGGCCTGATTCCATCACGTAGCCCCTGGATGCTAATTTGAGAACCGATTCTATCTCCCTTTCCACAACCCAAAGAATAGCAGTATTCATCTTGTGGATATCCAAGATTTTGTCACATACTTCCTGGGCTATCCGGGGAGCCAACCCACCACAGGGTTCATCCAGCATCAAAAGATGAGGGGTGAGAAGTAAAGAACTGGCGATAGCCAGCATCTGACGCTCTCCTCCCGATAAAGTACCTGCTTTTTGTCTTTTTCTCTCTTCTAAGATGGGGAAAAGTCCAAGTATGTCCTTTAGTCTATCTTGGAATTGAGAAAGAATATAGGCTCCCATTTCGAGGTTCTCCATAACGGTGAGAGTTGGAAATACATTGTCGTCCTGCAGTACATAGCCAATTCCCTTTCGAACTCTTTCATCAGGTCCAAGATTCTCCATTTGCTTTCCACGGAAGGTAATTTGACCCTTCTTGACCTTCAGGATTCCGGAAACAGTCCTTAGCAGGGTCGTTTTTCCCGAACCATTGGGACCGATCAAAGCCACTATTTCTCCCTTCTCGATCTCAAGATTCATATCATAGAGAATGGACGTTTTTCCATAGCCTGACTCTACATTTTTGACTTCCAGCAAGCTCATTTGGTGCCTCCCAGATAAGCTTCGATGACCCCCTCGTCGCTGGTTACATCCCCCCAGGTCCCGTGGCATAGAATTTGTCCGTTGTTCATCACATAGATGCTATCACTCACCTGGCGAACAAAACCCAGATTGTGTTCTATGATCAAAAAAGTCAACCCCGAGCGTTCTCGAATATCTCTTACATATTTGACCATTTTTTCCTGAAAGGCGGGAGTGACTCCAGACATGGGCTCATCCAGAAGAAACATTTTTACGCCGGTCATCATCTGTCGGCCAAGCTCCAATAATTTGATTTCTGCGCTGGCCAAATCCTCCACGTATTCGTTTCTTTTCTTATGAATACCTATAAAATTAAGGATTTCGGCTGCCTTTTCTCTATTTTCTTTCTCTTGCACGAGAATGTCTCTGGTAGCAGATAAGGCTTTGTGCAATTTCTCTCCTTCCTGAGCCTGCGGAGCCATCATCATATTCTCCATCACTGTCATATGCATAAGCCCAGCGGCTGTCTGAAAAGTCCTCACCATACCTTTTAGAGCTATCTCATGCGGCGAAAGACTCCCAATTTCTTCTCCCTCCAACCATACTTCTCCTCCATCTTTTCTCAGGAAACCAGTAATTACATTAAAAAGGGTGGTCTTTCCTGCTCCATTAGGTCCAATCAGACCAGTGATGCTATTTCTCTTGACTGTCAGCGAACACCTATTTACCGCTCGCAAACCTCCAAAGTTCTTAGTCAGCTCTTTGATTACGAGCACCTCTCCCTCCATCTCATGAGTAGTCTCCTTATGGGTCCAAGCTACACGTTGTTTGTCGCTTGCCTAATGGTTCTCTTAGCTATAAATTGTATCACTTTGTACTTTGTTGGCAATGCCACTACCCCCAGGTCTCAAAGAACTGCTTTGTCTTCATACACAATACGACCATCCATGACCGTCATCAAAATCGGAACGTCTTTTATGTTCATTTTCGGGATGGACAATATATCTTCCCCCAAAACTACCAAATCAGCCAATTTACCGGGTTCGATGGACCCTTTTGTGCCTTCATCGAAAGTGAGATAAGCACTTTCTCTGGTAAACATACGAAGAGCCTCTCTTACAGGAATGCATTGCTCACCTCCAAGTTGCTCTCCTGTCAACTCCGCTCGCCTATTCACAGCTGCCCAGATGCCTAACAGAGGCTCATAAGTTGTCATCGGTGAATCCGAACCTCCTCCAATGTGAATCTTCTGGCTTAGCCAACCCTTCAAAGGACAAGCACACGAGGCCCTTTTCCTACCCCATCCCGAAAGAAAAGAGTGTCCCATGAGATGTATAAACACGGGCTGGGCAGCAACAACTATCCCTAAGTTCCTGCACGCTGCAAAGGTGCGCTCATTAGGCTCATAGGCATGAATTAGCACCCATCGCCTGTTTTTTATAGATTTTTCTGCATGTGCTTCCTGGTATGCCTCGAGTGTCAAGTCTACTGCTCTGCCTCCACAGCAGTGCACACCTACCTGCCAGCTATTTCTTGCCGCTAGCTTACAGATCTCTATGAGTTCTGAAGTTGGTATCACTTGCAACCCAAAGTTAGCGGAATCATCAGCGTAAGGTGTTCGAGTCAAGGCGGTTTTTCCGCCGATACCACCGTCCAAAACTAATTTAATTCCACCTATCTTGAGCATATGGTCACCAAAACCTGTATAGGGACCCCATCCTTCAATGTCGGCCAAACAGTCCTTTAAAGGTTTTACCCCTGCATCAATTTTCACCATACCGCAAATCCGAACCGTCAAATCCCCTGCTTCCTTGATTTCCTGAAAAATCCGGAAGTCCTCAGGATAGCACCAGCCATCACATACACTGGTTATGCCGGCCGCACTGAACTTGCGGGTTATCGCCCGGATAACTTCCTTTTGTTCTTTGAGACTAGGGTGGGGAATTATCTTTTCAATCAATCTAAGAGCTCCCTGCCCGGAAAGTACGCCTGAAGGCTCACCCGTTCCGGAGTCTCTCAGGATTTTTCCTCCTGCGGGTTCAGGCGTACTCCTCGTAATGCCAGCCATTTTCAGTACCTTGCTGTTCACTGTCTCAATATGTCCATATGCACGAGCAAGATGGACTGGGTGCTCTCCAGAGACCTTATCCAGATCCCACCGAGTAGGATATCTTTTTTCCCTAAAATATCCCTCATCCCAACCAAATCCTTGGACCCACTGATCTTCTGGTGCGTGCAACACTTTTTCTTCAATAGCTTCGAGTACCTCATCTATTGAGGAGATTCCCCGTAGATTTATCTTATTCAGATTTAATCCTGTCCATCCCATGTGGATATGGGAATCAACAAAACCAGGAACCACGGTTTTGCCAGACAAGGTAAAGACTCTGGTGTGCTTACCGATCAGTGGTTGAATGTCTCGGTCTTTGCCCACAACGAGGAACCTTCCATCTTTGATCGCCACAGCCTCAGTAATGCTGAAAGCCCCATCTACGGTAACTATCTTTCCATCTAACAATACCATGTCTGCGACGAATCTATCCGGCATGTTTCTGTCCTTTTCTTCGCCACCTAAAAAGGTGCGAATCAAGATTGCCCCTTGGGGCATGAATTACGCTGAAACCATACCCAAGGGACTAACGAACTCTCAATAACGCCTGGGGCTAACTGGACTTACTTATGGAAATCGCCCTACTGGGGCAGACTTGCCAGCACATACCACAACCATCACATTTTTCAGGATCGATGTTGGCTATCCCATCCTCATCCTCAGTGATGGCATCGTAGAGACAAATCTTGGGACACCAGCCACAACCAGTACATTCTCCTTCATCCACCTCGGCATGGACTCCTGGTTGATGACGAGGTATTTCGCTAGCCGGGATCATATTTTCCAGGACTGCACCCCTGATTTCATCTGGTGAGCTGTAACCCTTCTTGTCCATCCAATCATTAATACTATCCAGCCATTCCTTCACCACATCAAACCCTTTCACCAGGATAGCCGTGCAGGATTGAACCGTGGTTGCTCCTGCCATAATGGCAGATACGTTGTCTTGCCACCTCCAGATGCCGCTGGTAAAACTCAAAGGTACCTTAACCACAGGATACAGTTTCGCCATCCAGGCCAGAGAATACTGAAGCATCCAGGGGCCGCCCCAACCAGCGTAGCAGGGCCACACGGTAGGAGAAGCCCTATCAATGTCAATATTGAGAGACATCATTCTATTGTGAGAGGTAATAGCAGATGCTCCCGCCTCCTCACATCGCCTGGCCACCTGGACCATATTGGCAGTCTGGGGAGTAAGTTTGGGAATGATGGGAAACTTCATAGCTTCCACCACCATCTTGACTATCTCCGCCGCGTGATCAGGATCAGCTCCAAGCTCTACCCCGGACTCTGCGTGTACTTCTTTCATATGAGGACAGGAAAGATCTATTTCCAGGGCATCCATCGGGCAATCTTTTACTGCTTCGCACAGCTCGGACCAATCACTCATACTTCCGGCCATGATACTTCCAATGATAGCGCCTCTATCACCGATAAGATCCCTGGTGCGTCGAATGTCGTCAGCCCATTCCTTATAGTCAAACTGAGACCCCTGCTCAATTGAGTATAGAATGAACCCATCGGGAGCCTTTAGAGGATTAGTGCTCTTGGGATGCCAGTTCAAAAGTTGAAAGCGAGGTCGGTGCCATTTCCTGGAAATGGCAATACTACTGCCATACGAAGACTTTACCACCACCCCGCCGAAGCCTGCGTCGATGCACTTCTTCATCGCTTTTGCATCTTTTGTTTCCGTAGCTGATGCCGCCAGCAAAGGATTCTTCAGTTTTATCCCTGCGTAGCTTACTGAAAGATCTGCCATTTTTTTCTCCTCCTAATTCATAGTTATAGTTTTCTGCAAAAAACTTTTCTCAGCCAATAGTGAGCCTGTTTCCCAGCTCAACTCCCAGTTCCTTCCCGCTGCACCTGTCTTTAGATCTCGCGACGATGTTGAGGTGGTTTGGTGCATGGGTCTCATCAAAACCCACTATCTCACCTATGGTCTCTCCCTGTAAGACAACCTTATCACCCTTGGCCACCACCCCTCCCTTCTCCAATTCAAAAAAGCCGACATAGGCAACTCTATTTACCGTCTTTCCCGGTGCTGCATCTTCCTCATCAGTAACTATCAACTCATGAATCTCCCCCTGAAGCAAGGTCCGGGTCGCCGAGATTATCAATCGAAGACCTCGGCGGGGAAGCTTTCCGTCCATTACTGCCACCACTCTAGCTCGAACCAGAGTTTTTTTACTGCAAAGAGAGCCGGGAATGAGCTTCTCCTTATATGGATCCACAATGTTCTCCTTACCGCCTTTGGGCCAACCGATCTCTGCCAAGACAAGCTCTGTCCTCATCCACCAGAAGAAAACATGATCACGTCCCGGAGTTCTCTCGACCTAGAGGCACTGCTTGCAGGATAAAATGCCGGCCAGATTTGCCGACAACAGATTCAACTCCTGAATACGAATCAAAGGGCTCTTCGCAGGATGAGACCTCAAGAAGCACCAGCTTACCTGTAGGCCTTGGCTATGAAGTTAAGAATATTCATGACTCGGGGTTTTCGTATCTTCGCCTTTGCCCGAGAAAGCGAAAGATGGGAGATACACAGAGGACACGAAGTGAGAACATAGTCAGCTCCCGTTTCATGAGCCTGTTTCACCTTATCCATTCCCAGAAGGTCGGCTACATCTGGTGCCGAGGCTCTGAGAGTACCCCCACAGCACCTATCCGGTTCTCTCATCTCCACAAATTCTACCCCAGGAATCATTCCCAGAATTTTGCGAGGTTCCTCAAAGATCTTCTGCTCTCTCTTTAGATGACAGGGATCATGCCAGGTTACCTTGGCGTTCACTTCTCGAAAATCTTTGGGATCAAACTTTATGTGATTAGACAGGAACTCGTTGATATCCTCTACCTTGAAGGATGGCTGCCTCTCAAGCAATCCCTCTTCGCCCGTATACTCGTTTTTAAGAAAGAACCCGCAGGCTGGGCAGACGGTGAGAACCACTTCTAAATCCTCTTTCTCAAAACTCGCCACATTTTTTCTGGCTATCTGGCCGCTGTCTTTAAGAGTGATTCCATAGAGCTCCAGATTTCCACAGCAAAGCTGGTCTTTAGGAATAACCACCTCTACATTGTTCCGGGAAAGAATATCTACTGCCGCTCTCAGACAATCTTTTTCCATGATATCGGCCACACATCCCACAAATAGTCCAACTCTTTGGTTAATCTTATCCGGACTGACCTTGTGGGGAGCCTCTTCCAAGAACGTCCTTCCCACAGAAACAAGAGTTTCACCCCTCTTTTTCAGGTTATCGACAAGCTCTCTATGGCCAGGCAAAAGGCCCATTTCATGCGCCACCAGCCGCCTTAGCTCCTGTATGACCAGGTGTGGAATGCGTATTTCACTCGGGCAAACCTCTTCACATTTTCCACAGAAAGCACAAAGATAAAGACCCTGAAAGAAGGCCATTCTGGCACGGTCAGCCTCATCCCTGGGGTCAAAAGCGAATCTTCCAATATTCAAGAGATGCCAGGGACCAGGAAACTTCTGAGGAACCCTGCTGAATACGGGACAGGAACCCATGCAGCTCATACAGCTCATACACCTGGAGAGCTCTTCGAGAACACCAAATTCTGTGTCCTTGAGAGGCCAGACTCCCTGGAAAGGTTCTCTTCTCTCCAGAAACGGCCGGATAGACAAGAGGTTTTTCTCCGGGGCGTCCAGGGCCACCACTAGATCCCTGATAACAGGGAAGTTTGGCAGTGGTTCGATAACCAAACTTTGTGTCCCCTCGTCTATCTCTTCCATACAGGCGAGCCTGGGAGTTCCATTCACAAGAAGACTGCAGGAACCGCAGTAGCCCACCCGACATCTATACCTGAAAGCAAGAGAAGGATCACAGTTTTCCCTCACGTACCTCAGGGCATCGATGACACTCATACCTTTGGTGAAGGGTACCCGATAATCCTCAAATACGGGACTAATCTCTTGGGATGGGTCGTATCGGCTCACCTTAACCAACAAGCTTCTTTCTCTCACCCTGCTACTCCATCTTCATTCTGGTAAGCCTCACCGGGTCCAAACTGACAGTGAGTTTACCATTGCGTCTTTCAGCCACGGTGTGCTTCAACCAGTATTCATCATTTCGCTCTGGATAGTCCTCTCTGAAATGAGCCCCCCGACTCTCCTTTCTTAAAAGGGCAAGCTCCGTAACAAGAGTAGCCACATCCAGCATGTTCTCTGCTTCAATGCACTCTGTCCATTCGTGATTGTAGTGTGTGCTGGATGAGGAGAGCTTCAAGTCACTGAGCCTCTCTCTTAAGGAACAAAGTTCGGTTTTCGCCCTCTCAAGGTCCCTGCCATTCCTGATGATGGCTACATACTTCCAGAGAACGTGTCTGATTTCATCTTTGAAGCGAGAAGGGGAGAGGGATCCATTTAGCTCGAGGAGCGCCAAAACTCTTTTTTCCTCTTGATCTACACGGGTAGGATTGAGACTGGTACCGCTCTTTTTGAGAGCGAACTTGGCCGCACATTCTCCGGCGCGGGCGCCAAAAACCTGTGTTTCCGCCAGCGCGTTGCCGGACAATCTATTGGCTCCATGGACACCACCCGCATTCTCTCCCGCGGCAAAAAGACCGCGGACAGTACTCTGGCATTCCTCGTCAATCTTTACTCCACCCATAAAATGGTGCACAGTAGGTGCAACCTCGAGGGGCTGCTCCCTAATATCCACACCAGTTAACTTTCTTATTCGATCGATTTCATCTCTCCTCTTGGTAAGCTCTTCCTGGGGGACACAAGAGAAGTCCATAAGCACGCCCCCGTCGGGGCTGCCACGACCACTGGATATTTCTTGGTATATGGCCTGAGAAAGCTTATCTCTGGTGGTTTTTTCCATCTTTTCAGGATCGTACTTTTCCATAAATCTCTCACCCAATCTATTGTACAGCCTACCTTCTTCAACTTCCCCCGGCTCCAGAACCAAAAGCCCCTTCCTTAGATAAGGTTTCGTGAGACCGCAGGGAAAAAACTGAACCATTTCCATGTCTATCAATTTGGCTCCGGCCCTGTAGGCCAGAGCGTATCCGTCACCGGTGATATCAGAAGGATTGGAAGTGGTGGGATAAATTTGACCTGCGCCCCCCAGAGCCAGAACTATCGATTTAGCCCTAAAAAAAAGAAAATCGCCTCTCCTGATGTCCAGTCCAGTCGCGCCCACCACCTCTTGATCCTCAGTCACGAGACTGGTGATCAGGGTTTCCGGGAAGGTCTTCACCCCATAACGGATTATCTCGCCCCTCAGGGTGAAGAGAATATGCCTGCCAGTTATCTCATCCAGATAGCAAACCCTACTGTATGTGGAACCTGGATTATGGATCTGAAAAAATCTTGATCCCTTCCTCATAAAGATAGCCCCAAAACTCTCCAGGTCCATCATCCGCTTGGGAGCATCACCAGCCAAAATGTAAGCGAGTTCCTGATCATTCAAGAAGCTTCCCCCCACAACAGTATCCTTGAAATGAACAAGGGGATTGTCTTCGCGATCAGTATGCCCAAACGCAGCATTGTAAGAGGTGGTGGACATAGAGGTGGCCCCACACCTGCCAAGTAATCCCTTGGTTACAAGAACCACCTGTGCGTTCTGCCGGCTGGCCTCAATGGCTGCTCTACAGCCAGCTCCACCGCTCCCTATCACCAGCACGTCGCTCTCAATAACAGTCCTCATCGTCGTCTTACTCTACGTAACGGCATTTGTTGGGGTTCCCTTGAGGAAATTAATAACATTGTCGACCGCCATCCGGGTCCCTCGCTCTACGGTTTCCGGGGTCATTCCTGCTGAGTGCGGGGTCAAAACCACATTCTTAAGCTTAAGGAGGGGATCATCGGGTGGGATAGGCTCTTCATGGAAGGCATCCAGCCCCGCACCAGCGATTTGGCCACTGGTCAAGACATCTATCAATGATTCCTTGTTAACTATAGCTCCTCATGCCGCATTGACCAGGATAGCGCTGGGTTTCATTAGATCGAACTGCTTCTTTCCCACAAGATTGGTGGTCCTATCAGAGAGCCTTAAGTTCACGGAGACAACATCCGCCTGCCGGAATAGCTCATCGAAAGAGACGAAGTCAACTCCGTATTCTTGAGCTCTCTCCTTGGAAGGGTGAAAAGTCCAGGCAATTACCCTCATTCCAATGCCCTTTCCCAACCTCGCCAGGTGACCGCCAATGGCTCCCAAACCAGCTATTCCAAGGGTTTTGCCAGAGAGCTGCTGCACCAGGCCTCTCGGCCAGTCTCCATTCTTCACTTCTTTGTCCAGTTCAGTGATTTGCCGGGCTACGGCCAGCATTAAGGCAAGGATGTGCTCCGCCACTGCCGGAGCTGCAAAGCCAGGAGTATTGGCCACGAGGACGTCACATTCTCTAGCAGCAGAAAGATCAATATTATCGACACCCGTGCCCAAAACCGAAAGTAGCTCAAGAGCGGGGGAACATTGACCCAGCACCTCGCGGGTAAACTTGGAGTAGGCCCTGATGTTAACCACTACCTGGGCTCCCTTGATCCGCTCCACGAATTCCTCATGAGAACTGGACCGCTCATTATAAAGCTCAATTTCCCCCCACTTTTCTAATTCCCCTAAAGCCTCAGTACCTTTTATCTGAGGGGGAGAATCATCGGGAATTACTATACGGACCATGGTGTTCCTCCTATCACGCGGAATACTCTAAATCTAATTTGTGCTCCCATTTCCCTCCTCACTTCGCTTTATCCGCATGGTTAGAACCTGCTGGGCATACGTGATGTGCTCCCTTACGCAGGATTCTACCCTATCAGGATCCCTTTGGATCAGAACTTCAAAGATCTTTCTATGACCCTCAAAGGAGCGCCTGAGACCCCCGGAACTAGAAAGATAGTTAATCCTATGACAGACTATTTGTTTGCTCAGTCGCTTATAGATCTCGTAGAGCTTGTCATTACCGGCAGCCTTATTAATGAGATCATGAAACTCCTCGGATAATTTCACATACCGAGAGACACTGCCTTTCTCAATCTGTATAGTCATCTTCTGAATCAGGGATTCCAATTTCCCCAGATCAGCCTCGGTTAGTTTTTTCGCTGCCTCTCTTGCGGCAAAACCTTCTATCAATATCTTCACAGTGTAGATCTCTTCTACATCTTTAGCGGAAATCCTTGCCACCACAGCCCCTTTTCGAGGCACTATCTTCACCAACCCTTCGCTGTTGAGCTGACGGATAGCTTCTCTAATGGGAGGACGACTAACATCAAATTTCTCAGCCAGGTCCCGCTCTACTAGCCTTGTCTCTGCTTCCAGGCGGCCATCCAGAATAGCATTTTCCAGATAATCACAGACAGTATCGGCTAGTGTATCGGGGCCTTTAAACTCGGGAAGCCCATCAAGACTCTTCATTGAAACTACCTCCCTCAATCCAGTACCACAGAGTTTCCGTAGTCTTTTCAGAGACCAGACCCAGCCCCCTGGGAGCTGAGTTCTGCTAGGGCCTTCTTCATCCTACTAAGTCCCTCTTCCAGATTATCGTAGGAAGTGGAATAGGCAATGCGGATATAGCCCTCACCTAAGCTGCCAAAAGCAGAACCGGGCACTACGGCCACTCTCGCCTCCTTTAGCAGGTGGTCGGCTATCTCCTGGGAGCTTCTCCCTACTCCTTTGATAGAGGGAAAAACATAGAGGGCTCCCTGAGGCTTGACTACATTCACACCGTCCATCTCACTGAGGCATCTCAAAACCAACTCTCTTCTTCGGTCGAGCTCTCTCACCATTTCCCCCACGCATTCCTGCGATGCGGTAAGGGCAGCTACTGCTCCTTTCTGGGCAAAGGAAACGGGACAGACCACCGCATGCTGATGCACCTTAAGAAGAGCACTCACAAGATCAGGATTGGCTACCACATATCCAAGTCTCCAGCCAGTCATGGAAAAGGCTTTGGAAAAACCATTGATGGTGAGAGTCCGGTCACTCATCCCGTCAAAACTCGCCATACTAAAATGTTTAGCCCCATCATAGACCATTTTTTCATAAATCTCATCCGAAAGAACCAGGAGGTCGTATTTCTTGGCAACCTCGGCTATGCCAGCCAGAGTTTCCATGTCCAGAACAGTCCCCGTAGGATTATGAGGGGAATTGAGTATGAGCATTCTGCTCCTCGGAGTTATACATCTTTCAATGTCCTCACGTCTGAGCTTGAAATTATCCTCCTCTCTCAAGGGTACAGAAACCGTCTTTGCTCCAGCAAACTCACCCCAATCTGCGTAGTAGACGAACATAGGCTCCGGTACCAGGATCTCATCTCCGGGGTTTAGGAGTCCCATCATGCAAAGAAAAACTGCCTCATTCGCTCCCAGGGTGACGATGAGTCCCCTATCTGGGTCAATCGTCATGTGGTTATCCCGGGATAGCTTCTCGGCAATAGCCTCCCTCAGCTCCGGTATCCCCGTACTTGCGGTATAATGTACAAACCCTTCATCCAAAGCTTTCTTTGCCGCTTCCTTGATGTGAGAGGGAGTATCGAAATCCGGCCTGCCTATCTCCATGTGTATGATCTCCAGCCCCTTTCTCTCCAGCTCTGCCACCTTCTCAAATACTTTTCTGATACCTGAAAGGTGAATTCTTTTCATCCTCTCAGCTTCTCTTATCTTCGGCGCCATTCAAGACCTCCCATTCTCTTTGTATTCCTGACAGTTCAGACTCTGCAAAGCCCGCTTGAAGCTACTCAAAGTGTAGAAATTTGTATCCGAAGGGCATTCCTCGAGGAAACAGAGACTACTCAAAGCTGCTATGCAGCGATAGATAAGGAACTGCCCCAAGGTGTCTTTTGTTCTTAGAAAAACTTAGTTTTGAGCGACAATGGGGTCCCAGGTGAGGTATTTTCTTATCTTATGATACCAAGGGGCTAGAGAGAGAAGCTCTGGACTATCTACTATCTTTTTGACATTTTCCAGACTACATCTTTTCCTTACGGCAGGAAGAAGCACCCCCATATCCTCTGTTTCACCAATAAACTGAGCCCCCCTAATCTTTCCACCAGCCACAACGACTCGGCCATAGTAATGGGGACGATCTTTTTCAAGTACCTCAATCCTATCCCCGGCTAGAGCGCTCACAGGACTGCCTATGGAAAAGACAGGCACTTCAAAAACATTGACATTGACCACGTTGGTGGAGCCGGGGTACTCCTTCCGGACTCCTGCGGAGTTGTATCCCGCCACCATCCCCTGGCGTCGGGCATTATGCCAGAGCATAATGAGAGTGGTCTGTCCGCTGACCGGGTCAGGGGCCTCAGCACAGTCACCACAAGCATACACGCCAGGCAGGTTAGTCTGCATACGCTCGTTGACCTTGATTCCACCAAGTTCTCCTAATTCAGCCCCTGCCTCCCGGGCTAGGCTCACCCTGGGTCTCATTCCTCCCGCCATAACTACCATTTCACAGCTTATTTCCCTCTTATTGGTCAGAACCCCTCTGACCCGATGATTTCCTGTAATCTTTTCGACCTTCTCGCCAGTGACAACTTTGATCCCGTGCCCTTCCAGGATTCTCTGGATCCTGAGAGCCGGTTTTTGATCAAAGACCCGGGGGAGCACCCAGTCCAAAAGCTCGATTAGATAAACCTCGCGATTTCTCCTTCGAAGGGCGC